>FWPU01000153.1_pt1 | contig 209149 bp, 163 predicted proteins | sample 2228361 | NCBI WGS metagenome assembly FWPU01 (sample SAMEA103939777, study PRJEB20133) | metagenome | reverse complement strand
CGCGCCCCCTGCATCTGGAACAGGCCGCGGACGTGGCCTGCCTGGGACCTTATCCCGGCTGCCCGCCCCCGCGGGATTTGGGTGACGGACGCCGGCTGCTGGCTGAAACCGACTACTTCGTCACGGAACTGATCGAGCGCTCAACGCCGCTGGAGTACCGGCCGCAAAAAGAACGTTTTCACATACTATTGTTTCTTTCGGGAGCGGGCGAACTGGCCGGAGAGCCCTTCCAGGCCGGCGAATGCTGGATCGTGCCCGCGGCTGCCGAGCCCTTCGAGCTGCGGCCCGACGGCGCCGCCCGCTGGCTGCGCAGCTATCCGCCGACTCCGGTTACCGACCCGCGGGCGCCACATCCTGCCAGCCCACCAGCTTGATGCCCAACTGCCGGATCAGCTCCCGGGTTCCAGGCTCCAGAAAGATGCGATAATCGCCTTCCCGCTGCGGCGCGCTGGACGTGGCGGCTCGCAATTCCTCGTCATCGTGCCCGGGGTGCACGATGATCATGTGCACTCCGGGACCGAGCGACCGCAACGCGGCATGATAGGCCGCCCGCCGCTCCTCGTACGTCTTGGTTCCTCGCGCGGGGTCGGTGAGCAGACTATCCAACCGGAAGACTCCCTCGGCCCGGTAGCGCTCTTCATTTTCCAGCAGGTACTGCCGGATGCCGGGCGGCGCCTGCGCCACGGCCTGCTCCGACGGCTTGACGCGCAAGATCGGCACGCCGTATTCGCGACCCATTTTCTCGAACACCTGAAAGTAATCCGGACGCGCGTAGAGTGTGCCCATGTGCGTGTCCAGGTGCGTAAACCGGATGCCCAAACGCCGGGCCTGCTCGATCTGGGCCCGCAACTCCACCTCGACCTCCTGCGGCGTAGCGCGCGAGGCGGTTTGGGCGACCGCGGGCCAGAGATAACCCTCCGCATCCAGCAGCCCGGGCACTCGGTCGCGAGGCGCTAGCGGTCCCCAGCGTAGCGTCTTCCACTCGCTGTTCAGCGTCAAGTGCAGGCCGAGGTCTTTCTCCGGATGGGCGCGCGCGTAGGCGGCAGCCTCCGGGACCCAGGGACAGGGCATCATGATCGAGGCGCTCGAGACCGCGCCTTTCTCCAGCATCTCGATGATGGCCCGGTTGACCGAGTGCGACATGCCGAAATCGTCGGCGTGCAAAATCAAGCGCACCTGATCGGCCCCAAACAACGGCGCCCACAACATCAGCAGCAAGTAGAACCTCACGGCTTTGCCTCCGCTGGAGAATTGTACGCCGAGGATTCCAGACGGAACTCTCGTACCAGTTTCAGGATACATTTACTCTCACCTGTCCAGGCCCGGCGGGGGTTTGGGCCCGCAAGGGCTTGGGGTCTCGTCGGCCCGTTGACGCGTCGCCCGATCCAGACCGCGGGGCGTCCGGAGCTGCAAGCGCCGCAGCCTCCTTCTCCGGCGCCCGGATTACCGCCGTCGCGCGGCTCACCGTAGTCCCCCGCCTGTCCGGCGCCACGCTCCGGGGAGGACCGCAATAAAACAGAGACGACTAATCTTGTTTTATTCGCCCTTTCGTCTCGGCGGCGGCCCCCGAAGGGAGTTCACGGCCCTCCCAGCCGCGTCCGGAATGGCCCCGGAGGGCCTGACCGGCCGCGCAACGGACCGCCCGGAAAATCCGGTTCAAAAGCTTGCGACCAGGCCGATTCGGATCGCCCTCGGGGCGCCGGGAGAAATGTTGGTGTTGCTGTGAGCGTTGAGGTAGTATTTCCGGTCCAGCAAATTCTCGACGTTCACTTGTAAGCGCAAACGCTCCGCCAACCAGTGATAAAGCGCCGCATCGAACCGCACGTAGCCCGGCAGGATCACGGTGTTGTCAATCCCGGCGAACATCCGCGTGCGGCCCACGACTCCCAGCCCAGCGCCCCAGCGCCGCCGAAATTGGTAGCGGTTCCAGAAGGAGAAACTGTGGCGCGGAACCTGCGCGACCTGCGCTCCCGCACGGGCATCGGCTGTGGCATGGGTAACGACGGCGCTCTGCCAGGCATATCCGCCGGCGACCGCCCAGGACTGCGTGGGCGCGCCGCTCCAGTCCAGTTCGAGACCCTCGCTGCGTTGCCGGCCGGTTTGCAGGATGCGCGAAGGGTCGTTAGGATCCACGGATCGCGTGTTGGTTCGCTCCAGGCGGTAGAGGGCGGCGCTCAGAGAGAGCTTTCGCGCCGCGTCCCACTTGACGCCGGTTTCATAGTTGGCGAACTTTTCCGGCTTGAGTTGCTGCGTCACGGCCGTCAGAGAAGCGAACTGATCGCCGGAGCTTGGCAGGTAGGCGACGCTGTAGCTGGCGTACAAGGAAACGTTGTCGAGGGGTTTAACGATCAGACCGGCTCGCGGCGACACGAGCGCATCCGAGCGGCCCAGACGCTCGCCGGAACGCCGGTTGCGATAGTCCAGCTCGAAGCGGTCTGTCCGAACTCCCACGACCGCCTGCCAGCGGCGCGACAACTCGATTTGGTCCTGCACAAACGCAGCGGCGACCAGCGCCACGACGTGATTGTCGGCGTCGGCCGCGCTCTGCCGAAACACTACCGGCAGGCGGAGTGCAGGCTCGACTATCGGCACCTGAAGCGAGGTCCAGCGGTCTTCAAAATAGCCGGTGTTGCGGAAGTTGTCGGTCGCCTGGCGTCCCAGCTCCATGCCGACCAGCAGCGTGTGGCGAACCGGACCGGACCAGGCCGTGGCCACAAGATCGGTCTGGTTGAATACGTTGCGGCGCAAACCGAAGTTGTTATAGGCCGATAAACTCACCTGGCGGCCGTCGGGGCTGAGGACTCCCGGTACAAAGTTCTGATAGCCGCGGTCGTAATCGGCGATCAGCGCACGGCTGCGAAGATTCACGCCGCTCCACTGGCGCTCGACCGCCACGCTGCCCAGATGAACGCGGGCTCGTACCCAGCTTTGCTCCGGGTCCCCGAAGTAGGCTGCGATACCGACCTCAGCAGGCCGGCCTTCGAACGAGGGAATACCGCGATCGGCGCGCCGACGATCGCGGAAGTGTTCGTATCCCAGCGTCAGGCGGCCCGACGGCCCCATGGCGAGCGTCAGGGTCGGGTTCACGCCGAAACGTTCCAGGTCCACGAAATTCCGAAAGCTATCCGACTGCTGGTACATCGTGCTCAGGCGCCCTGCGACGCCGGGACGGATCGGCTGATCCACGTCCGCGGTAACCCGCTTCTGCCGCCACGATCCCCCCACCACCATCAACTCGCGCAGGGGAGAAAAATCCGCCGTCTTGGTGACGCGGTTGATCACGCCACCCCCACCCCCGCGGCCGAAGATCATCGCGTTGGGCCCTTTCAAGGCTTCCACGCGCTCCAGGTTGTACACGTCCCTGAGGTACTGCATGTCGTCGCGAACGCCGTCAACGAAGAAATCCGCGGTAGTGGGGTTGCCCCGGATGACGAGTTGATCGCGGTTGTTCTCGCCCTGCACCGCGGTGACGCCCGGCACGTAGCGCACGACATCGGCGAGGCTCGTCATGAGCTGATCGCGCAACAGTTCGGAGGTAACCACCGTGATGGCCTGAGGCACGTTTTCGAGCGAGGTCGGAGTGCGCGTCGCCGTAGTGACCACCGGCACGCGATAATCAGCCCATTCGATCACCGTGACCGATTCGCGAACCGCAGCGATCTCGAGAGCGTACTGCCGAGTTTCCGCGGCGCCCGGCTCCAAGCGCAGACGCTCGGAGAGTTCCAGGAAACCAGGCGCCGAAATCCGAAGTTCGTAACTGCCGGCAGCCAGCGTCACCGAGCAGCGGCCCTCGGCCCCCGTGATGCACTCGGCCACGGACGCGCCGGTCTCCGACAGCGCCGACAGACGTGCGCCGGCGACGACGGCGCCGGCCGGATCCAGCACCCGGACGGAGAGACTGGCCGGGGGCGCCGATTGGGACAGGCCGCACAAGCAGGCGGCGGATAGCGAGCCGGCCAGCAGGCCGCAAAGAAGACGCCAGGGGCAGACGGAGTTGCAACTGAATTGCGATAACATGACCCCATTGTATCGCTCCATCCGGGTTATTCAACACCCTTACAGCAAATGGGTTGCAATAAGCCCCCAGCCGGCCTCCCGCCGGCCTGAACGCCCCCGCCGCTGCGACCAGGCGCGCACCGGCCTCCTCCGCCCCGCGCCGGCCCGTTGGCGCGGAATAGCTGCCGGCCTCCCGGCGAAGCCGCCGCCCTCAGCGAAGGCGAGCCACGGTTTCGGCGCCCCGGCCGGCCTGTGCCACATCCACCGGGCCGCGCTTCCAGGGTGCGGTTCTCCTTTCTAGCGACGAGGTCTCTGGACCGAAGCGGCGGCCGCGAACAAGGCCGCGTTGATAACGAGAGCCCGCTTCCTCTAACTGGTAGGGGGTCCCTGCGAAGTCGTCCGCCCTCATCGGACCTACGGACGTGAAATGCTGCCGGCGCGAGACGCGCTGCCGCATCGCGGCCCGGTTTCCCGGTCCCACCCCGGAACCACTCCCTATCCGCCTCAGCCGCAGGGGAGCAGCCCCGACCGGCAGCTCCTCCAAGAGATCGTCACGGCGCGTCCGCGCCGAGGCTGGACGCGCACCATGGGTCGCGGCGTCGGCTTCGATCGCCGCGCACGAAGCCTCGCTCCCCCTCCGAGGGTTCCAACAAAAAAAGCCGACCGGGTTGTCGCGCGCCGGCTCTGCAAAGCCTCTCGCGGGTTTCGCCGCCTGCGTGCTGACCCGCAGGATCCTACAAAACCGTCATGAAATGTTGATCTCGCAAACGCGGATCAACACCTCTCGCCGGGTGCGGAACGCCGCTCAGGAGCCGGCGGCGTTCAGAATAAGGCGGAACGCAGGGCCTTCAACACGACCCAAACCACCCAGAGGCCGGCCACGGCCGCCAGCGCCTTCGAGAAATTCAACCGACGCCCGGCCGCCGACAGGCCCGCCGCCAGCAGCAACAACACCCAAATCGAAAACAGATCCACCGAGGAAGCCACGCTGACCAACCACTTCGGCGTCGTTTCCGGGTCCAGGTAGGCGCCGATGTTGAACGCCGTGGGATTCTGCAAATCGAAATCCTCGGGGTCTTTCAGATACATCATGAGGATGCCCAGAGCGCCGGCCAGCAAGTTGGGCAGGAAGCCGTAGCAGGTCACCGCAAAGAGCTGCCGGAAGGTGACCTGCGCGCTCAGCATCAGGTTGGCCGCCAGCAGTAGCATGGCGGCCACCACCACCGCCGAAATCGCCGTCCCGGCCACCGCGCTGGCGTATGCCAGCACCGAGACCAGCGGCAGTTGCTGTTCAATGATGCGGTGGCGTTGCTCAGCGGTCAGCGCTTCGGTGCGCGGATTGGATTCCAGAGCCCGTTCCAAATAACGCTCCCAACCCACGCGCCGGGAGTAGAGGGCAACGAAAACGACAGCCATCAGGATGCTCAGCAGCAGCGGAACCCACCAGCGGGGGCGGGCGACGATGTCGGCAAAAGCTCGTTTGGGGTCGAAGAACACGCCGCTCAAGCGATCCAGCTCGCTCAAGGGCGCTTCCTGCGGGACAGGGGCGGTTTGCGGTGCCATGCGAGGCGTCTCCCGAGCAGGGATTATCCCACGAAAGGCAGCGGCGCCGCTCTCGGCTGCACCCGCTGGGCTGCTAGACTGGTTTCGGAAGCACGTTGCGGTTTCGCGCTGGAGTTATTCTTGCATCGGCGCTTGTCTCCTCCTGGCTGCTGCTTGGGTGTTCCTCCAGCTCGCAGCGCCAGACCGTGTTGGGGGAGGCTTATGTCGGCCCGGCGACGCTGAGACTGCGCAGCGATCTCACCTCGGAGACCGCCGATGGCCCGATTCTCCGACACGGACAGCGGGTTGAAATCATCGGCCGGAGGCGCGTCTTCGTCAAGGTGCGCACGGCTGAAGGCCAGGAAGGGTGGGCGCTGACCCGTCAGCTCCTGGCGCCGCAGCAGATGGAGGATCTCAATAAACTAGCCGAGCGCGCCTCGCGGATGCCTTCGCACGGAGCGGCCACGGTCTATCAGCCCCTCAACGTACATACCGACCCCAACCGCCAGGCGCCCAGCTTCTACCAAATCCGCGAAGGCGAGCAGGTGGAGGTCCTGGCGCAAAGGCTAGCCCCGCGGATACCCTATCAAAACCCGGCCTTACTGCCCCCTGCGCAACGCCCTGCGCCCGTGGCGCGAAAAAAGCCCGCTCGCAGGGAATCCAAACTGCCGATGTTAACACCGCCGCCTGCTCCGGGTCCGCCCCCCAACTGGCTGGAGCTGTCGCGGACTCCGCCGGAGATCCTGGCCCAGCGCGCGGCCGCCCCGGCCAAAACCACGCCCGTGGATACCTGGGCCCTGGTGCGCCTGCAAAACGGCCGCGCGGGCTGGGTGCTGGCCCGCATGCTGCGCATGGAGATTCCCGACGAGGTGGCTCAGTATTCGGAAGGACATCGCATCACCTCGTATTTCTCCATGGGCGATGTCCGAGACGGCAACCAGGTCAAGCGTAACTGGCTGTGGACCACGATTGCTCCGGGAAATTATCCCTACGACTTTGATAGCTTCCGCTACTTTGTCTGGAATGTGCGGCGTCACCGCTATGAGACGGCTTATGTCGAACGCAGGCTGAAAGGTTACTTCCCGGTTACGATCCACCCGGTAGAAGTAAGTCAGGGAAAGTTGCGGCGAACCTGGCCGGGATTTTCACTGATCATCGAAGAGGCCGACGGCGTCCGCTATCGCCGGACTTATGCCTACCAGGGCTACGTCGTGCGCCTGGTGGAGAAGGTCCCGTGGCAGGGCTCCGCCGCGAGCGAGGCGTTCTCGCAACCCGCCTCACAGTGAGCGGGGACCTCGGTTCAAGCAGCCGTCGGGCCGCAGAAAAAGTCCAGGGCTTTCGAAATGAACCTCTTCATTTGCGGCCGTGGCACCACCGCATCCAGCATCCCGTTCTTCAGCAAGAACTCGCTGCGTTGAAAGCCCTCAGGCAGTTTCTGACGAATCGTCTGCTCGATCACCCGCGGTCCCGCAAAGCCGATCAGCGCGCCGGGCTCGGCGATGTTCAGATCGCCCAACATCGCGAAGCTGGCCGTAACGCCGCCGGTCGTGGGATCCGTCAGCACGCTGATGAAGGGGACCCGTGCCTCGTCCAGCCGCATCAAGGCGGCGGAGATCTTGGCCATCTGCACCAGGCTGACAGCGCCTTCCTGCATGCGGGCGCCACCCGAGGCCGACACGATGATCAGCGGAATTCGGTGCGCCAGAGCTCGCTCGATGGCGCGCGTGATTTTCTCACCCACCACCGCGCCCATGCTGCCGCCGATGAATTTCAGCTCCAGCACGCAGATGTAAACCGGGCGGCCGTTCAACGTGCCGCCGGCCGAAATCAAGGCGTCCTTCAGCCCGGTGGCTTGCTGCATGGCGGCCAGACGCTCCTTGTACGGCTTGGCGTCCACGAAGCCCAGCGGGTCGGTGGAAACCATCTCCGCGTCGAATGTCTCCCAGGCGCCGTCAAACAGCAGCTTCAAGCGGGTCGGGGCGTCAATCTTGAAGTGGAAACCGCACTTCGGACAGACGTGAAGGTTCTCCTCGAGGGCCTTGCGCCAGATGATCTGCCGGCAGCCCTCGCATTTTACCCATAAACCCTCGGTGCGAACGCGGCGCTCTCCCTCCTCCGGCGGTCCTTCGGTCTTGGGTTTGGGACGAGTGAACCAGGGCATCGTCAGTAGTCAATTCCGGCAGCGGCCGGAATCCCTCGCTGGAACGGATGTTTGATCTCTCGAATCTCGCTCACCATGTCAGCCATCTCGATGAGCCTGGCGTGCGCATAGCGCCCCGTGCAGATCACATGCAGGCGCCGGGGACGCGAGGCCAATCCTTCCAGGACCTCCTCGATCGCCAGCAACCCGTAATGGATTGCGTAGTTGATCTCGTCGAGAATGATCATATCGTACCGGCCGGACTGCATTTCTTCCAGGGCTGTCTGCCAGGCCTGCCGGGCGGCTCGTCGGTGCCGCTCCGCCGGCTTCCCGCGGTCGGTTCGCAGGAAGCCACGCCCCATAGGGCGGATCTCGAAGTTTTCTCCCAACAGGCCGGCGGCCTTCACCTCCCCGGTCCGGACGGAGGCCTTGATGAACTGGATCATCAGCACCCTGCGGCCATGGCCCACTGCACGCAGCGCTGTGCCGAGGGCGGCGGAGGTCTTGCCCTTACCCTCTCCGGTGAAGACCATCAACAGGCCGCGCGCCGCCTGTCCCATCGTTTTACGGTAGCGCGCCCACGGCGCCCTCTGCAATCGGCCGCAGGCGGCCCGCCACGCCCTTCGCCGGCTTGCTCGCCGCTACCGGTTGAACCCCTGCTCCAATAACCGGTACAATCACCCCACGGTCTGCTATGTCTTTGAGCTTCCGCTTAGCCACTGCCGCCGATCATCCCCGTCTTCAGCAGATGATCATTGACAGCTTCGAACCCATCACCTGGGCGCGCAGAGCCGACCAGATCTTCGGTCCGTTGAACGGCCTGGATTGGCGGCGGCGCTGGGAATTGCGTGTAGCCGGCGTGCTCGCCACACAACACGTGCTGGTGGGCGAAAACCAGGGCGAGATCGTCGCCATGGCGAGCGCGACCATCGAGGAGCCCACGCGCCTGGGCTTTATTGACCTTCTGGCTGTGGACCGGCGCTTTCAGGGCCGCGGATTCGGCAAAGCGATGCTGCGCGCCATGCTGGCCTACCTCAAGCAGCAAGGCTGTGAACACGCACACCTGGAATGCCTGGTGGATAACCAGGCGGGAAACCGTCTGTATCAGTCCGAGGGCTTTGTCGAGGTGGCGCGGTCTATCCGTTGGTTCATCAAGATTCCATAGAGCCGCCGGCGCGCACGCCTGCTCTCGGCCATCCGCAATCCTCGATTCGCGGCCCCAACCTTAGCCTGGCGGTACCGGGATCTGCGCTCACCACGAAAGCGGGGGACATGGTAGGTTAAGGACGGGCAGAACTCAGCGATGAGTCTCAACTTTGCCGCACGCCGTGGGCTCTGGATCCTGTGGGGCTTGCTGTTGGCGCTGGTGATTGTGGGATCTCTGGCCCCGGGCGTCGTGGTGCAGCGGGTGGGTCTTCCGACCTCCGGATTCAGTGATAAATGTTTGCATTTCTCAGGTTTTTGCCTGCTGTCCCTGTTGCCCGCTCTGCGTGCCTCCACTTCGCGACGCAGGCTGTTATTTGTCACCGCGATGTTAACTTTAGCTATGATTTTGGAGCTAACTCAAAGTATGGTACCCGGAAGATCTTCTGACTTTTGGGATCTCCAGGCCAATAACTTAGGTGTTGTAACCGGATTGATGCTTGCCTCGCTGCTCCGGACCATAATTCCCTTATAGAACGTGCTGCCGCTTCGTACTGGAACTTTGCGCCCAAAAGTCCTGTCCTAAGAAAATCGTTTTGTAAGTTCATTGCTTTTGGTGTAAAATCAAGTGGGTTACCCTACCCTGATAACTGCAACGGGGAGGACGCCATCATGCCGCAGCCAACTGTGAGCGTCGAACCCGCCGGGTCTCGCCCTGCCGATTCAGAATTCTACCGCTGGGAAGTATCCGGCAAGCCTCTCGCCATCGAGATTCGTCTGGATGTCATCGAACGTCTCGATCGCGAGGTGGTGCAAACCTTCCGTGCCATCACCAGTCGGGGTTCCGAAGTGGGCGGGATCTTGTTGGGACGCATCCGGCAACAGCCCCGCCCCACGGTGATCATCGAGGACTACGAGGCCGTCCCGTGCGATTACCGGCGCGGTCCTCTCTACTTGCTGGCTGAAGAAGACCGCCTGCGCCTCCAGCAGGCCCTGACGCGGTGGCGCGAGCAGCCCCCGCGAGATTGCATGGTGGTGGGCTTCTACCGCAGCAACACGCGCAGAGAGCTCGTGCTCGATGATGAGGATCTCGCGTTGATCAACGAGTATTTCCGCGAACCTCATCATGTCTTCTTGCTCATCAAGCCGTTTGCCGCCAAAGCGAACCTGGCGGGCTTCTTTTTGCGGGAAGGCGCTCAGGTGCCGCGCGAGAGCAGCTTGACGTTCCCCTTCAATCGCGCCGAACTGGTTAAGAGCGGCGCCAGGGCGGCGACGGCCGCCACGCCTCCCGCTGCGCAGGCAGAAACGCCGCCTCCTCCCGTTGCAAAGACTGAAACCGGCACACCACCGGCTCCGGCGCCCAAAGCCGCGACCGGAAGCGCGCGCGTCCCGATCGAAATTCGCATTGCGGTCCCGCTGGAACCGCCTGCCGCCGCCCCGCCAGCGGCTCCCAGAGAACCCGAGATCCGAGCGCGCGCTGCCGACGCTGCTGCCGCGCCCTCGGCCGGCACGCCGGAGAACGTGAAGCCTGGCACTCAGGGCACGCCCGCCAGTGTGCCGGCAGCCACACCTGACGGCAAGGGGATTACGGCGCCGCAGCCACAACAGGTTCCTGAACGCCGAGCATCGGCGCCTGCGACCCGACCGGAACCCAAGGCGACGCCTACTGACGGCCACGCACCCGCTCAGCGGCAACCTTCCGCCGCCGCGCCCGTGAAGGCTACCCCCTCCGCAGACGGCAAGACAGCGGTCACCGTAAAGCCGCCGGCTGAAATTCGCCGGGGACGGCCTGAGGAGCCGGTGCAGCAGACCGAGCCCGCAGCCGCGGGCGACACTGCCGCTGCCCCTCAACCCGTCACCGGAAGCCTTCTGACTCTAGCAGGCGCCGGGCCCGGCGGAGCTGAGACGCGGGTCGAAGCGCGGCCTTCGAGCAAACGCCGCTTGTGGATTGGACTCGCGCTCTTGCTGGTGGCGATCGCGGCCGGTCTGATCTTCTGGCTACGCGCCCGCAGCGCTGCTCCCACAGCGACGCCTGAGGCTTCGGCACTCGGCCTGAGAGTGGAGCGCAGCGGTGGTCAGTTGCTGCTGAGCTGGAACCGCTCGCTGCCCTTGCTGCAAACCGCACAGCGCGCCATCCTTTCGATCAGTGATGGCGACCACCGCGAGGACGTCGAGATGGACCTCGGCCAGCTTCGCGGCGGCAGCATTGTGTATTCGCCCATCACCAGCGACGTCAGCTTCCGACTCGAGGTCACGGACTTGAGGAACGGCAAGAGCGTCAGCGAGTCCGTGCGCGTGCTCGGCGGCAAGCCTTCACCGAGCGGACCGCCGACCGATGCCGGCGCCGCTGCGCGTACCCCGGCGCCCAGCGGAACCCAGCCCGCATCGCCGACGCCTGAAGCTCCCAAGCCCGCTCAAGAACTCCGCACCATGATGCCGCCCCCAAGTCCGCAGCCTCGTGAGTCGCTGGCGGCTCGACTGACGGTGCCGACTGACTTGCTGGCGCCCGCCGAGCCGCCCAAGGCGGAACCGCCGGTCAGCGCCTCCCAACCGCCGGTGACGCCCCCACCGCAAGAAGTCAAGGCCCAGCCTCAAGCCACGACCACCAGCGGAACCGGGCAGCCCGCTGCGCAGGTGATCCAACCGGCGACTCAGCCTGCAACGCCGCCCGTGACCCAGGCGAGCAAGCCAGCAGCGGAACCCCCACCCGCCGCACAGGCCGCCAAGCCCGCGGCTGAAACCTCCCAGCCCGCTGCACAGGCCGCCAGGCCCGCGCCGCAGGCCCCCGAGCCCGTGAAGGTGGGCGGCGTCGTGCAGGAGGCCAAGCTGATCCAACGCCGCGACCCCGTTTACCCAGCACTGGCGCGTCAGGCGCGCTTGCAAGGGGTGGTGCGTCTGGAGGCCGTCATCGGAACCGATGGGCGCGTTGAAAGTGTCCGGGCCATCAGCGGCCCGCCGCTGCTGCGTCAGGCTGCCATTGACGCCGTCAAGCAGTGGGTCTATCAACCCGGCACCCTCAACGGCAAGCCTGTGCGCGTGACCACGCAAATCGAGATCAACTTCACGCTGGGACGGTAAGCCGATTCCGCGCATTGTGCGCCGAGTGAGTCGGCGCGCCGTTCCGTTTCAGGCGAGCATGCCCTGCTGCGCAGCGGGCGTGGTAGGCTGAAGGACATGCGCGCTTCAGATGAGCAGATCGCTTTTCAAGCTCTGGAATCGTTTCGTATCGAGCTGCCCTCCTGGGGCTTCGCCAACACGGGAACGCGCTTCGGCAAGTTCGTCCAACCCGGCGCAGCCACCACCATCGAGGAAAAACTGGCCGATGCCGGTCAGGTCCACCGCTTCACAGGTTGCTGCCCCACGGTGGCGGTGCATGTGCTTTGGGATTTCCCCCAAGGACTCAGCAGCGCACCCGAAATCGTCAAGTTGGCCGCCGAGCACGGCGTCAGGATCGGGGCGATCAATCCCAACGTCTTCCAGGACCAGATCTACAAGTACGGCTCACTCGGCAACCCAGATCCGGCAGTGCGCCAAAAGGCGCTGGACCACATCCTGGAGTGCATCGAGATCTCTGCCATCACAGGCAGCCGCGATATCTCGCTGTGGTTCGCCGACGGCTCGAACTTTCCCGGAACCGCCGACATCCGGCGGCGCAAACACTGGTTCGCCGAAGGCCTGAAGGCCGCTCACGACCGTCTGCGCGAAGGACAGCGCCTGCTGGTGGAATACAAGCCGTTCGAGCCGGCTTTCTATCACACCGATATCGCTGATTGGGGCATGGCCCTGCTGCTGGCGCGGGCCGCCGGACCCAAAGCCAGAGTCCTGGTGGACACCGGCCATCACTACCAAGCCCAGAACATCGAGCAAATCGTGGCCTGGCTGCTGGATGAAGACATGCTGGGCGGCTTCCACTTCAACGACCGCCGCTACGCCGACGACGATCTCACGCTGGGCTCGATTGACCCCTACCAGGTCTTCCGCATCTTTCACGAGATCTTCCAGTACGAGTTCGAGACCGGCCGCCGCGCGGACATCGCCTACATGGTGGATCAGAGCCACAACCTCAAAGACAAGATCGAGGAGATGATCCAGACCGTCGTCACCGCGCAGGAATTGTACGCCAAGGCCGCGCTGGTGGATCACGCCAAACTCGCCCGCCACCAGGAGCGTTGCGAACTGGTGGATGCCGAGGAGTGCTTGAAAGCGGCCTTTGCTACCGACGTGCGCGGCGTGATCCGCGAGTGGCGACGCGCCAGAGGTCTGCCGGAAGACCCGCTGACCGCCTTCCGAGCCTCCGGCTACCAGGAACGCATCCGCCGCGAGCGTGCGGAAAAGAACCTGGGCGTTACCGCCAGCTACGCTTGATCTTGCCGCCCCCGCCGGACACAGCCGGCAGGCGAGGCTCTGAGCGTTGAGGTCCCGCTCCAGGTTGCGCAACTGGATCGAGTACGCGGTCGCCCGTGCGGTCCTGGCCTCCCTGGCCTGGACTCCGCGACCGATAGCCGAGGTTCTGGCGCGCTTCTACGCGCGGCTGTTGGACCTGGCGGCGCCGCGGCTGCGCCGCACCGCGATGCGCAACCTGGCGCTGGCCCTTCCGGAGCTCTCGCCCGAGGAACGCCGCCGCATCGCCGACGGAGTGTTCCGGTCCGTCGCCCGGCTGATGGTCTCGTTCGCGCGCTTTCCGCGGCTGGATCAAAAAAACATTTCCGAATGGATCCGTTACGACGGCTTAGAACACTACCGGCAAGCCCTACGTCGCGGGCGAGGCGTGCTTTTCGCGGCCGCTCACCTGGGCAACTGGGAGCTGAGCGCCTTTGCCCACGGGCTGTTGAGCGGCCCCATGGACGTCGTGGTTCGTCCGCTGGACAACCCTCTGCTGGACCGATTGGTCGAACGCCGCCGGTCTCTTTCGGGAAATCGGATCCTCGAGAAAAAAGGCGTGGCCCGAGCTGTGCTCAAAGCGCTGCGCGCCAACCGCGCGGTCGGCATTCTGATTGACCAGAACGCCGGCCTGGAAGAAGGCGTCTTCGTGGACTTCTTCGGCGTGCCCGCTTGCGCCGGATCAGCCTTCGCACGACTGGCGGCGCGCAGTCAGGCTGCCGTCATCCCCGGCTTCGCTCTCTGGTCGGAAGCCGAACGACGCTACATTCTGCGTTTTTATCCTCCGGTCGAAATGACCGGCGACGTCACGGCTGACACGCAGCGGCTGCACCGCCACCTGGAATCCGTCATTCGCCAGTACCCGGACCAGTGGCTCTGGTTCCATCGCCGCTGGAAGACCCGTCCTCCCGGCGAGCCGCCTCTGTACTAAGCCGGGCGGTGATCCGGCGCCGGCGCGCTCTCCAGCGGCGCCTGGCACTCGCAGCAGTCGCTGCATCGGCGGCACTTGCTGCACAGATGGTTGGCGCAGGCGTCCTTGGTGCAGTAGACGCAGATCTCCGTCGAGGGCTCGCCGCAGATGCTGCATGTGAAAGAGGCGACCTCGGGATTCACGGCCGTACCTCGCCTTGCGGGGTGCTCTTGCGTGCGGGCGCCGTCGAACGAGAAGGGGGCTGACGCACCAGCAGCTCGCGGCAGCGCTGCGCCTCCTGATCCGCCACCCGAAGCTGGCGCTCTTTGACCTCCGCCAGATCCAGCAAGTATTGGCTCAACCCGCCGCGCTCCGCCGCGCTTTGCGCGAACACCGAGCGCAGCAAGTCCGCCAGAGCGGCGTTTTGGTATCGTCGGATGCCCTCTTCCAACGAGGCGAGTAAAGCCTCCAGGCGCTGAAGGCGGATGAAGGTATCCAGGGCCGCCGTCAGCCGATCCGGCTCCCCTTTGAGAATTTCCGTCGAGCGGCCCAAGTAGCCGAGCTCGGCGCGCACGGTGTCCCACTGCGCAACGTAAGCCTCCGGCGCGCCCTGGCTCACCCAGTCCTGGGGGCGCACCTGCTCGAGGATCGGCTTGAGACGTTCAATGCCGGCTGCCAGCGCCGCCACTTGCTGACGCACTTCCCATTCCGGTGGCAGCCCGGCAGATTGCGCCCAGCACGACGCCACCGCCCACAGGACCGCGGCCAAGCGCACAGCTAACGTGGGGATTCGGGTGCGAAGCATCTCAATATTCAGTTTCGCACGGGATGGGCCGCGCCACGCGAAGACGTGCGACCCGCACGCAGGCCGGCGATTCTGCTGCCGAGGGGTTACGGCGGGGGAGGCGGTCCGCCTTCATCGGGCGGTGGAGGAGGCGGAGGCGTCTGCGGTCCTGTATCGCCCGGCAAACCGCCACCCGGGGAGCCTCCGCCGGCCGCCGGCGGTACGGGACCCGCTCCCGGCCTGCCGCCGGGAGTCTGATAAATCACGGTGTAAACCGCATCGGCAAGTGCCCGCAGCGCCGACCGCAAGACCGAACCCTTATCGAAGGATTTCTGCGCCAGCGGCTGATTCTTGTAAACGCGGATCCATTCACCGGAGTTCAACAGCCGCGGCTCGCCGCGAGGCAGCAACTTGTGCTGGACGGCTACCTGACCCTCGTCCACCACAACCAACGTGGTCTCGTCCTGCCCATCCACCTCGACGTCGAAGACCGTGCCGCGCACTGAGATCACTGCCGTCGGTGTATCCACGCGATTGTGGTTCGGCCGGCCGTTCCAGCGCTGGATCTTGAATTTCAAGCGGCCCAGCCAGACCTCGACCAGGTGCCTCCAGTCTCCAGGATTGCTGCGGAAGGTGGCGCGCGCATTCGGATACACTTCGAAGATGCTGCCGTCGGCAAGCTGAAACCGGGCGAAGCCGTCCGGTCCCGTGATCACGACTTGCTTGGGCAGAATCTCATCCCCCACTTCCAGCGCCCACAGGGTAGAATCACGCAAAATCGAGACTTGTCCGACGGCGGCGATCAAGCGGGCTGCACCCGGAGATCGAGGACTGACGGCGGAAGCTGACCCTGCGCCAGGGGGATTCGCCGGCGGGGTGATTGGCAGTGGGGCCACCTGGGCGGCGCACACTACCGCGCAGGCCGCCATCAGCAGCCATACGCCGAAAGCGTGGTTGCGCCGCTCTTGCATTAGTTTCGCCTCCCTCGCCCGTCCTCGACGGGCGAACTCGGCGCTAAGTCTAACACCCAAGTTTACACCAAAGTTGCTCAGCAAATTCAGCGCCAGGCCGACTTTTTTATTGAATGCAAGGCATTGGCGGAACTGTGACCGCCGCCAAGCGGTTACAATGGACTCATCGGATGTGTCGAAATGCCACAACACGGGTAGCGGCTGCCTTGGGGTTGCTCTTGGTTGCCCAGGGGAACGCCCAACCGCCGGCAGCTCCTCCACCCGACTGGCGGCCGCTGGGCGCCGCCGTGGTTGACTTGGGGCTGGCTTCCTTCGCCTCCGGTCCCGTCGAGCAAGTTTGGTTTTCTGATGGGGGCGAGTGGCTGCTGGCTCGCACCGCCGCCGGCCAAATCTTCCGCACTCGGGATGGCGACCGCTGGGAGCGAGTCCAGGCGGATCCGCCACTCCACCGTCACAGCGCCGCACGTCTCGAGGGCGCCGAGCTTCGCGTTTGGGCGCATCCCCAAGATCCATCCCGCCTCTACGCCTTGGGCGCTCATCTGTACCGCTCCGACGACGGCGGCCGCTCATGGGTGAACCTGACAGCTTATCAGCGCCAATCCGTTATCGGCGCTGGCTTGCGTGATCTGGCCTTTTCGCCCGCGGATCCCGAGGTCCTGGTGGTGGCCAACGAAACCGGCGTCTGGCGCTCGGCCGACGGCGGCCTTTCCTGGAGCGGGCTGAACGAGAGACTGCCCAACCTGCCGGTCAGACGCATCCTGACCTTGCCGCAAGGTTTGCGAGGCGCGCGCATTGAAGTTCATGGTCTCGGGGCGCTGGAGTGGTCTCCCGGGGAAAAGCAGGCCTGGCGCCCCGTCCACGAACCGAGTTTGGAACGCAGGCTGGCCTTGCAGCGCGCGCTTTCGGCGGTTTTCAACGTCGAGATCACGGCCGTGGCGCTGGCTGGAGATTTCCTGTACGCAGGCGCCGCCGATGGAAGGATCTGGGTTTCTCCCGATCGCGGCGGGACCTGGCGCTCACCTCCGACAGCCTGGGAAGCACGCGGCCCGGTGGAGAGCATCTGGACGGATTCCTCGGATCCCCGCGTGGCCCTGGCGGCGCTCGGCGCAACGGCGGGGTCCCGCGTGCTCCGCACCACCAACGGCGGTTTGTTCTGGGATGACCTCACCAGCGATCTGCCCGCCGGCGCGGCGGCTCATGGCGTCACCGCCGAGCTTGCAAGCGGCGCAGTCTACGTGGCCACGGATCTAGGGGTCTACTACACCCGCGCGGATCTCCAAAGGCCCAGTCCGGCTGCTGCCTGGCGCCGATTGGGAGGTGATCTATCCCCCGCTGCCGCGCGCGACGTGCGCCTGGACGCCGAGGGCAACCAATTGTTCGTGGCCCTGGAAGGCTACGGAGTGTATTGGACGCTGGCCCCTCACCGCGCGTGGGACCTACGGGTAGTTAGTGCTGCTGATTATGCGTCGCGCCCCGCAGCCCCCGGGGCGCTGCTGAGCGTGCTGGGAACGCGCTTGCAAGGGGCGCGGGCCGGCGATTTAGCCGTTCCCGTGCTCGCCGCCTCACCTCTGGAGTCTCAGATTCAGATCCCCTTCGAGGCTCGCGGCGAGCTCGTCCGCCTGGCCCTGGAAAGCGGTGCGCGCCGCATCACCCTGGAGCTCCCCCTGGCCGACGTTTCCCCGGCGATCTTCGTGGACCGCGACGGCGGCCCGTTATTATTGGACGCCGCGAGCGGCGTGCTTCTGGACGGAATGCATCCGGCGCGTTCGGGCAGCCGCGTGCAAATCCTGGCTACCGGGTTGGGTGCTGTGAACCCGCCATGGCCGACGGGTCTGCCCGCTCCGCTGGAGAATCCGCCCGTCGTGGCGGCGCCAGTGCGGGCCTATCTGGACCGTACGCCGGTCGAGGTGACGCGCGCTATCCTGGCCCCCGGATATGCCGGGCTGTACCTGGTCGAAATCCAGTTACCTGAGATTGTGAACCGAGGCCCCGCGGAATTGTATTTGGAAAGCGAAGGCCGACAGAGCAATCGCGTAAGCCTTTATGTGGAGCCGTGATGGTTTGTATCTTGCGCCGAGCCGATGGCTTGACTGTGAAGGGGCCTATGGCACCGCGTTTTCGAACACAATTCGTGTAAACTTTCTAAATGAAGGGCAGCTCCCATGAAAAGAAGGTATTTCTGGGTTGTTTTGCTTTTCTCGCTGCTGAGTGCGCAGCAGGAAGCCGAGAAACTGGCGCCTTACTATCCGACTCCGGAATCCATCGTGGAAAAGATGCTTCAGCTCGCCGAGCTCAAACCCGGTGAGAAAATGTTCGACCTGGGCAGCGGCGACGGGCGCATCGTCATCATGGCGGCCCAGAAATTCGGCGCCGACGCCACAGGCGTCGAGCTGGACAAGGATCTTTGGAAGCAGAGCACCGACCGCATCAAGAGTTTGGGCCTGGAAAGGCGCGCGCGCATCATCCACGGCGACCTCCTGAAACAGGATTACAGCTCCGCGGACGTCATTACCCTGTATCTGCTGCCGTCCTCGAACGACAAGGTTCGCCCTTTGCTCGAGAAGCAGCTTAAGAAAGGCGCCCGCGTGGTGTCGCACGACTTCGAGGTCTCCGGCTGGACTCCGGCGAAGACCGAATATATCGAGGACGACGGGGAAGGCCGCAGCCACACGCTCTATCTGTACCGCAGATAAGCGACGGACCCGCGGCCGCCGGATCGAAGATGAGCAGTCACGACAGCTCGCTAACGCCGTTATGGCGCGTCGCCCTGAGCTCGGCGCGCGTGCTGTTGGGGCTGCTGTGTCTGGCTTCGCAGTTAACCCACGCCGCGCCAGCTCTGAACGGCGTCACCATGCTGGCGGTGGTGTTCTCGATCCACGCGGCCTTCGGTCTGCTGATGGGCGGCTATCAGCGCATCCCAGGCCTGGCGCTGTTAAGCCTGCTTTTCGACGGCCTTTTCTTCCTGGTGTTCGCACGCTGGGGCCAGGATCCGGGTCTCTGGCTCAGCTCCGTGCTGTTCCTGTTCGTGATGCTGGAAGCCGTGCTGGAACATGCGCTCAGCGACGTCCTCATGATCGCCGGAGCCTGCGTCCTGTTCTTCGCCATCGCCCCGCGGCCCGAAGCCGCGCCCCTGCGCCGGCTGGTGCTGTTCGGCGGCCTGTTGGCTTCCGCCGTCGCGCTCGAAAAGCGCAAGCTTGCAGAGCAACTCGCTGAAGCGCGCCGGCAGTCGGATCGCTTCCGCCTGGAAGCCGAGAAGGCGCGTCTCGAGGAACGCCAGCGCATCGCCGCAGATTTCCACGACGGGCCGCTTCAGGAGTTCATCGGAATGCAAATCCGCCTCGACATCCTGCGGCGGCTGCTCGACCGCGACCGGGCCGCGGCCGTCGAGGAGCTGCGTCAATTGCAGGAGCAGGCGCGGCGCCAGGTGGCCGACCTTCGCTCCTTCCTGCGCACCATGCGCCCGCAGCCGCTGGAGGGCACCGATCTGGTGGCCTCCGCTCGGCGTCTCTGCGAGGATTTCCAAAAAGACACCGGGATCTCCGTGCGGTTCAGCAGTTCCGAGGCCACCCTTTCGGCGCCGCCCGAGACCTGTCTGGAGATGATGCAGATTCTGCGTGAGGCGCTCAAGAACATTCAGAAGCACTCCCGCGCAGGCCGCGTTTCCGTCACTCTCCAGCGCAGCGGGCGGCATGTCGAGCTGGCCGTGGACGACAATGGCGCGGGCTTCGCGTTCAGCGGCTCCTTCACCCTGGAGGAGCTCGAGCTGCTGCAAATCGGCCCGCAAAGCATCAAGCGACGCGTGCGCAGTCTGGGTGGCGAGCTGGTGATCGAGTCGCGCCCCGGACGAGGCGCCGGCCTGAAAATCCGCGTCCCGGCGTGAAATCCTATCTCGCGGCTGCGTTTCTCCTGCTGGCCTGCGCAAGCTGCGCGCCTTACCGGGACTTCTCGCTCCCCCCGTTGACCGGTTCTGCCCGCGATATCGCCTTCGCATGGGAGGCCCTGCCGGAGCCTGTGCTGGCGCGCGGGGCGCCCGGCGAATTCGACGCTGTGGATGCGCTGAATCCCTCGGTGGTCTGGCGCGACGGCGCCTACTTCAACTTCTACTCCGGCTACGACGGGCGGCAGTGGCGAACCGGGTTGGCCGTTTCCGCTGACGGAGTCCGCTGGCGTAAGCACGGCCCCGTGCTTGCGCCTGAGGCCTCGAGCTGGGAGGGCGACTACATCGCCGCCAACGGCTCGGCTCTCGTGGTGGGCGAGGAATTCTTCTACTGGTATCAGGCCGGAAGCCCGCCGCGCATCGGTCTGGCTCGTTCGCACGAGGGCAAGATCTGGCGTAAGCACCCCCAACCCGTCCTGGGCCTTGGACCACGCGGCGCCTGGGATGAGCGCGGAGTCGCCGACCCCTATGTCGTGCGCATCGGCGGGCGTTTCTACATGTACTACCTCGGGGAAGACCGAGCTCGCCGCCAGCGCTTGGGGATCGCGATCTCTGACGACGGCGTTCACTGGTGGAAACACCCGCGCAACCCCGTCCTGGAGTTGGGACCCGCGGGTAGTTTCGACGAAAACGGTCTCGGAGAGCCCGCCGTCTGGAGTTCTCACGGCTGGTACTGGATGCTTTACACGGGGCGCGACCGCCTCGAATATCGCCGTTTAGGCCTGGCGCGGTCGCGCGACGGCGTCAGTTGGCAAAAGCTCTCCGAGCAAGCGGCCTTCGAAGGCAAGCAGACCTGGTGCTCGCGCGTGGTGTGCGATCCCAGCGTCGAGGTTCGTTCCGACGGGATACGAGTCTGGTTTGGCGGCGGAGACGTCGCTGCCCCGGCCGAAAATCTCAACGGCCAGATCGGTCTCGCGGCGCTACGTCCTCGCCCGTGACGCTGGATCGCTGCGCCGCTCTCGGCGGGCGGTCTCCTCAACCAACCCGCAGGCGGCGAGCCAGAATCCCCAATGCGATCAGGCCCACTCCCAACAAGGCAAACGTCGCCGGTTCGGGAATCGGCTCGGCCGTCGCTTCCAGAATCAAAACCCGGAGGCCGACAGGGTTGGACTGGTTGCAGCCCGGGCAGTCCCAGTTATTCACGATGAAATCCAGGGTATTTACGCCCGGCTGGAAGCCGCCGGTCAGCGTAAAGTTGTGCATGCTCAGGAACGGCCGCTCAAAATTCAGTTCCACGCCGGTGAACACCCCGTTCAACCAGATCTGGGCGCTGTTGTCCGAGGACCACTGCCCCACAATGACGGCCGTCGAGGGCTGGAAGCCGGTCAGATCAAACGTGGTGCGGAAGGTATACAAGCCGACGAGGTCGGCCTGCGCGTTCGCAGTCCGCGAAATCCACCGTGAGGAGCTATTGTTGGCCACCCAGGGTGGGATCGGAAAACCGTCCGTTGTCACAACGTACGCCGGCAGCGGACCATAAGGACTGGCGGCGATCCAGTAATAGGGATCCACAGATCCCTCCCCCGACGTTCCCGTGCTGTAAAGGTCGGGGATGGGAATTGGGGTTGACCAAGCGGCGCACGCCGCTAAAAGCAGCCCCAGTGTAACTCTTTTAAGAAACCTGCTTTTAAACATTTTTAACATAACTACTGTTTCATCCTCGATTCCGCGGCAATTATCGCCTCATTCGAGTTAGATTGTGCTGCTCCCTAGTTAGATTCTCACCCACAAGGGGCCGATGTTCAATCCGACTTTTTTCTTGAACCTCCTAGTACTTTAGTGTTAAGCGTCCCGATTGGATCTCAGCCGCGTGTCGGCGCCCAAACCACGAAAGCTACCGGGATGGGCGGCCCTAACCTCAGAGCCTCATTTGCCACCAATTGCCACCAATGCCCCCCAGCCGCGCCCCCGCGAGCCAACCGCAAACAACCTACGTTTGCTGGTAGAGGACCAAGCCTTCTCTGCTATGGCCTCGGCGCCTGCGTAGGTTCGTCCCCGGCAAGGGTGCAAGCGCGGAATCCGCGAGCCGCTTCGAGTCCAAGGCGACCTGCCGCCAAGCAGCGGTCGGTTCGGCGAACGGAGGGACCCACCGAAGCTCTGACTCCCCGCTGCGGATTTCTGTATAATCAGCCGCATGGGACGCATCGCATTGGTGATCCTTGCGGCCGGCATCGTGCTGCCGCTCGCTCTCGCACAAGAGACATCGCCCGCGCAGCCCGCACGCGAGCCCGGACTTTACGCCACCTTCCACACCACCATGGGCGACATCGTCGTGAAGTTGTTCGAGAACGAAGCCCCCATTACCGTGCGCAACTTCGTGTACTTGGCGCAGGGGCGCAAAGCCTGGATTGATCCCAAGACCGGACAAAAGGTCTTTCGCCCCCTCTACAACGGCGTGACCTTCCACCGTGTCATCCCGGGTTTCATGATCCAGGGCGGAGATCCGACCGGCACCGGCGCTTACGACCCCGGCTTCACGATCAAGGATGAGTTTCACCCATCGCTCAAGTTCGACGTGCCGGGTCGGCTCGCCATGGCGAACGCCGGCCCCAACACCGGCAACTGCCAGTTCTTCATCACCGAAGTCCCCACCCCGCACCTGAACGGAGCGCACACGATTTTCGGCCAGGTCGTGGAGGGTCAGGAACTGGTGGGGAAAATTGCCCGCGTGCCGCGCGACGCCAACGACAAACCTCGCACTCCGGTACGCATTAAAAGCATCACGTTCCATCGCGAAGGCCCCGCGCCTCCGGGCGATCCCCTCCAGCGGCCTAAGCCCGTTCCCAAGAAGGCCGCGCCTGCCAGGGCGGCGCCCAAGTAAGCGGTCCGGCTGCGCTTTAACGCTCGGTGGCGGCGCTGATGCTTCCTAAGGGAATCTCGAAGTAGAACAGCTCGCGTCCGCTCGGAGCCTCGCGCAGGCCTGTGATGTAGAGCTGCGAATCCGAGCGGTATGGAGCCTGAAAGTAAAAGAAGCCGCTGGCCGTCTGCCCCGGCGGCAGCGCCCGCGCCGCAAAGGCGCGTCCCTCGATTTCCCAAACATCGAGCGGATTCTTTTGGCGCGACAGGCGAGGTCTGCCGCCCGGGATCGGCCCGGTGACTATCCCCGGCCGGTCCGGAGCGCGCAGATACTTCACCTCCGCGGCCGGGGTGGCCTCCACCCGGCGACGGTCCGGCATCACGTACTCCAGACGCATGCCTTCCAGCAGGATCGTCTGGCGGCCTGCATTCTCGATTAACACCAGGATGGGCAGCACCCCGTAACGGTTGGGGTTCAGTTTCCCGAAAGCCGCGCGCGTCAGGTCCTCGGTCACGTAGGCCCGAGCCGCTATGGTCACCTGCTCGACGGTCTGGCGGTTGGGATAATCAGTAATTGCTCCCGGGTTGAACTTCGGCGGGTCCTTGGCCGCGGCCACAGCCGCCAGGAGCAGCAGCCAGTTGCGGATCACGATCGCCATATTGCTCTATCGCCTCTTGCAGGCGGCAGCCTCTCCGCTGCTTCTAGTCTACCTGCTGGTGCGGGCGCTGAAGGATCGCCGCTACCGCAGGGGCCTGACCGAGCGCTTCGGCTTGCTGCCGCGCTCGTATCGCCAGACGGCTCCGGGCGCCGTCTGGTTGCATGCGGTTTCCGTGGGCGAGGTGGCCTCCTGCGTGGAGCTGGTGCGCCGGCTGCGCGCGCGCCTTCCCTATGCTCCCGTCTTCGTCTCCGTCACCACGCCGGCCGGACGCGTGGTGGCCGAACAGCGCCTCAGCACCCTGGCCGACGGCGTCTTCTATGCTCCCTTCGACTATTGCTTCGCCGTGCGACGCGTCTTACGGCTACTCCGCCCGAAGCTGGTGGCGGTCCTCGAAACGGAAATCTGGCCGAATCTCTGGCGCGAAGCCAAGCGCGCAGGCTGCGCCCTGGTGATCCTCAACGCGCGCATCTCCGATCGCGCCATACCCCGCTATCGCCGCGCGCGCTGGTTCTTTGCCCCTGTGCTCGGCTTGCCCGACGCCATCCTGGCGCAAAATCCGCTCTGCCGCGAGCGGTACCTGGAGCTGGGAGCGCCCGAGGGGAAGGTGCTGGCGGCCGGCAATCTCAAACACGATTTCGATCCCGAGCGCGCGAAAATGCCCGATCCCGTCCGCCGGTTTCTGGAACGCCTCCGGCCGGAGCAAATCTGGATCGCGGCCAGCACCATGCCTCCCGCGACGGCAGGCGATCCGGACGAAGATCAGGCGGTGATCGTCGCTTTTCAAGAACTGGCTCAGAAACATTCTCGACTGCTTTTGATTTTGGCCCCGCGCCGCCCCGAGCGCTTCGATTCCGCAGCCCGCCTGCTCACCGAAGCCGGCGTCCCCTCCCTGCGGCGTTCCGCCCTGGATGAGGGCCGCGAGCTGCCTCTGCCCGGCGTGCTGCTGCTGGACACCATCGGCGAGCTGGCCGGCCTGTTCCGCATCGCCGACGTGGTCTTCATGGGCGGCACCCTCGCTCACCGCGGAGGGCACAACATCCTGGAGCCGGCGGCCTTCGGCCGCGCCGTCATCGTCGGCCCGCACATGGAAAACTTTCCCGCAATCATCGAGGCCTTTCGCAACGCGGAAGCAGTCGTCGAAATCGGCTCGGCCGAAGATCTGGCGCCGGCCGTTGACCGCCTGCTTGCGGATGCCGCGCGGCGCAGCCGGCTCGGCGAGCGCGCGCGTCGCGCCGCAGCCGCCGAACGAGGCGCGACCGAGCGCGCCGTCAACGAACTGCTGGCGCGCTACGCCGCCGCCATCCCCCGGTTCCGGCCGCCCGCGTTGCTGCGCGCCATTCTGTGGCCACTGTCCCGGTTGTGGTTGTTGGGAGGCTGGGTAAAGCGGCGGCTGGACGGAGCGCGCCGCAAGCAGCTCGCCACTCCGGTTGTGAGCGTGGGCTCGCTCGCCATGGGCGGAGCCGGCAAGACGCCCCTAACGCTCTGGCTGGCCGAGCAACTGACAGCCGCCGGCAGCCGACCCGCCGTGCTCATCCGAGGCTACCGCCGCCTGATCCGCAGCCGCAGCACCGTACTGGCAGCCGGGGCGCAGGCGCCCGCGGCGTTGACCGGCGACGAGGCCCGGATCTACCTGCGTTCCCGCCTCGCACCGGTGGGCGTGGGGGCCGACCGGGCTTCAACCGGGCGGTTGACGGAAAAACATTTCTCACCAGATCTGTTTTTGCTGGACGACGGCTTTCAGCACGCTCGCCTGGCGCGCGACCTGGACATCGTAACGGTGGACGCTCTGGATCCCTTCGACGAACCCTTCCCGCTCGGACGCTTCCGCGAGCCGCCGCGAGCTCTGGCGCGCGCCGCCGTCATCGTCATCACGCGCGCCGAGACCTGCCCCGAGCTTTCCGCACTCGAGCTGGCCATCCGCCGTTACAACCCCGAGGCGCCCATCTTCCGCGCGCACAGCAAACCCCTGGCCTGGGTGGATGCGCGCACCGCCCGGCAATGGCCCGCCGAACAGCCGCCCTTCCATCGTGCGGCCGCCTTCTGCGGCCTGGCGCAGCCGGCCTCCTTTTGGCGCACCCTGGCCGGATTGGGCTGTCAGCCGGTTTTCAAGCGCGCTTTTCCGGATCACCACCGCTACCGCGCGGCGGAGCTGCATCGGCTGGCGGCGGAGGCGCTGGCGCGCGGCGCACAGGCGTTGCTGACCACCGAGAAGGATCTGATGAACCTGCCTGAGGGGTGGGAAGCTTCTCTGGCGGAGCTGCCGCTGTACTGGCTCCGCCTCACCCCGGAGGTGGAGGACTCCGCCGCGCTGCTGGCCATCGTCCACGATCATCTGCGCCGCCGGAACGCCAGGCGCCCGGCGACTTCCCCGCTCGGGGATTGACCGGCCGCATCGCTCTCCGATAAACTTTGAAATGCTGCTCAGAATGAGCCTCAATCGGCCGCAAGGCCTTTCATTGAGTGTGCCCAGGAGGTCGCTTCGTGTCGGAAGTCGGTAGTTTCGTTTTTACTTCAGAGTCGGTCACCGAAGGTCATCCCGACAAGATGGCGGATCAGATTTCCGACGCCGTCTTGGATGCCGTGATGGAACAGGATCCCGAGGGCCGGGTGGCCTGCGAAGTGCTGGTCACCACAGGCGTCTGCGTGGTGGCCGGCGAGATCACCACGCGCGCCCATCTGGACATTCAGCGCGTGGCGCGCGAGACCATCCGCGAAATCGGTTACACCGACGCCTCCTATGGGTTTGACTGGCAGACCTGCGGCATCATCAACATGGTCCAGCGACAGTCGCCCGACATCGCCATGGGCGTGGACACCGGCGGCGCCGGCGATCAGGGCCTGATGTTCGGCTACGCCTGCGATGAAACCCCGGAGTTGATGCCCTTGCCCATCATGATGGCGCACAAGCTGGTCCGCCGCCTCAGTGAAGTGCGCCGCGCGGGCATCCTGGATTTCCTGCGCCCGGACGGCAAGAGCCAGGTCTCTGTGGAGTACTCCAACGGCGCTCCCAAGCGCATCACTGCCGTGGTGGTCTCCACCCAGCACAGTGATCGCGTCTCCACCGAAGAGTTGCGCGAGCAGGTGCGCCGCCACGTCATTGACGCCGTCATCCCGCCTGACATGGTGGATGCGGAAACGCGTTACCATATCAATCCCACCGGGCGTTTCGTCATCGGCGGGCCGCACGGCGATACCGGCCTGACCGGACGCAAGATCATCGTGGACACCTACGGCGGCGTGGGCCGTCACGGCGGCGGCTGTTTTTCGGGCAAGGATCCCACCAAAGTGGACCGCTCGGCTTGCTACATGGCCCGCTACATCGCCAAGAACATCGTGGCCGCCGGGCTGGCGCGCCGCTGCGAAGTGCAGCTCGCCTACGCCATCGGGGTCGCCGATCCGGTCTCCGTTTCGGTGAACACCTTTGGAACCGGGAGCGTGTCGGAAGATCGCATCGTGCAGTTGATTCGCGAGCATTTCCCCCTGACGCCCAAAGGCATGATCGAGCACTTGAAGCTGCGCCGCCCCGTCTATCGGCGTACGGCGGCTTTCGGTCACTTCGGGCGCACCGAAGACACCTTTACCTGGGAAGCGACCGACAAGGCCGCTGTGCTGCGCCAGGCGGCGCGAGCCAAGACGGCCACCGTGGTCTGAATTCCAACGGCCCCGGAAAACCGGGCGCCGCCCGGAGGAGCTATGTCAAGCAATCCGCAAAGTTCGGTTTCCTGCGACATCAAAGATCTCTCTCTGGCCGACACGGGCAAGCGTCGCATCGAGTGGGCTTTTCAGTCCATGCCCGTGCTGCAACAAATCCGCAAGCAATTCATCAAGAGCCAGCCGTTGTCCGGTGTGCGCATCGCCGCCTGCCTCCACGTGACCACGGAAACCGCCAACCTGATGATCGCTTTGCGCGATGGCGGCGCTTCGCCGGTCTTGTGCGCCTCCAACCCGCTTTCCACTCAGGACGACGTGGCGGCCGCACTGGTGCGCGATTACGGGATCCCGGTTTTCGCCATCAAAGGCGAGTCCAACGATGTCTACTACGCTCACATCGCGGCGGCCATCGAGCACAAGCCCCACATCACCATGGATGACGGCTGCGATCTGGTGACCACGCTGCACACCAAGCGGCAGGATCTGCTGGACGGCGTGGTGGGCGGCACCGAGGAGACCACCACCGGTGTCATCCGACTGCGCGCCATGGCGCGCGAGGGAGTCCTGCGTTACCCGGTGATCGCCGTCAACGACGCCATGACCAAGCATCTGTTCGATAATCGTTACGGCACCGGGCAGAGCACCATTGACGGCATCATCCGCGCCACCAACATCCTGATGGCGGGCATCAATTTCGTAGTCGCCGGCTACGGCTGGTGCGGGCGCGGCGTGGCCATGCGAGCCCGCGGCATGGGCGCCAACGTGATCATCTGCGAGGTGGACCCCATCAAGGCGCTGGAGGCGCTGATGGACGGCTACCGCGTCATGTCCATGGCCGACGCCGCCGAGATCGGCGACGTCTTCGTCACCCTCACCGGCAACAAGAACGTCATCAGCCGCGAGCACTTCGAGCGGCTCAAGAACGGCGCCATCCTCGCCAACTCCGGGCACTTTAACGTGGAGATTGACCTGGAGGCGTTGGCGCGCATGGCCTCCAGTCGGCGCCAGGTTCGCGAGTTCGTCGAAGAATACGCGCTGCGCGACGGCCGGCGCATCTACGTGTTGGGCGAGGGCCGGCTCATCAACCTGGCCGCCGCCGAGGGCCATCCGGCTTCCGTGATGGACATGAGCTTCGCCAACCAGGCGCTGGCGGTCGAGTATTTGGTGAGCAATCACTCTCGATTGGAAAAGCGTGTTTACCCGGTGCCTGAAGAGCTCGACAAGCGCGTGGCGCGCATGAAACTGGAATGCATGGGCGTGAAGATTGATCGCCTCACCCCCGAACAAGAGCGTTATCTGGCCACTTGGTCGGAGGGAACCTGAGGGTTGCCGCCTAGCGAGGTGAGCCGTTGGCCGATCCTGCCGAAATCCGGAAGACCCTCGAAATCTCGGTTCCGGCCGATGAGGTGACGCAAGCCACCCAGCAGGCCGTGGCCAAGATCCAGAAGAAGGTCCACCTGCGCGGCTTTCGCCCGGGCAAGGCGCCCGTCAGCCTCATCCAGCGCCTCTACGCCGATGAGATTCGCCAGGAGGTGCTCAGCGAGCTGGTCCCCAAGCACCTGTTCCGACGAGCCGAAGAAGAGGGGCTGGTGATTGTCGGCTCGCCCGACGTGCGCGACGTCCACTACAAGCCCGGCGAGCCGCTGCGCTTCACGGCGGAATTCGAGATCCAGCCGCGATTCGAGCTGCTCGAATACAAGGGCCTCACGGTGCCGTATCAGGATCCGGAGGTCACCGATCAGGACGTCGAGGCGCGCCTCCAACAGCTCCGCGAGCAGAAGGCGCAGTACGTCAGCGTGGAGCCGCGGCCGGTTGCCGACGGCGACTATGCGGTCGTCGCCCTGGAGAGCCTGGCCGGCGCCGAACCGCCCATCCGCCAGGACGAACTCACTCTGGAAGTCGGCGGGGCCGATACGCTGGAAGCCTTTTCCGAAAACCTCCGCGGCATGTCGCCCGGCGAAGAGAAGGAGTTCGACGTCCACTATCCGGAGGATTACGGCCAGCGCCGGCTGGCTGGGCGCACCGTCCGTTTCCGGGCCCGCCTGAAAGGCATCCGACGCAAGGAACTACCCGAGTTGAACGACGAGTTCGCGCAAGACCTGGGCGACTATCTGAATCTGGAAGAGCTGCGGGAAGCCGTTCGCCGGTCCATCTTCATGGAAAGGCAAGCGCTGGCCCGCCACGAGGCGCAGAACAAGCTGGTGGACAAGCTGGTTGAGCTCCACGACTTCCCCGTGCCGGAGGCCTACATCGAAAGCCAGATCGAACACCAGGTCCAGAGGTACTTACAGGGTCTGGCCGCCGAGGGCGTGGACGTCAGCAAAATCCGCCTGGATTGGGACCGGCTGAAGAGTTCTCAGCGGGAGCGCGCCATCCGCGAAGTGAAGGCCGCGCTGCTGTTGGAGAAGATCGCCGAGCGCGAAGGAATTTACGCCACCCGAGACGAGGTGGATCGCGAGGTGCAACGCATCGCCCGCCAGGAGCGCGAACCCGTGGCCGCCGTGCGTATGCGCCTGGAAAAGGAAGACGGGTTGCGACGCATCGCCTCGCGGATTCGCACCGAGAAAACACTCTCCTTCCTCTTCGAGCACGCCACCAAGATAGCCGAATAAGGCACGCAGCGGACGCCTGATCCTCGTGGCCCGGGCCTTCTCCTAACGCGCCCGCCGCCAGTGCAGCCGGCAGCCGCCCCGCACGGGCATCAAGCGCCACAACCCGCAGGCCGCACAGAGCCTCTCCGAAAGTTGCCGAAGCCTTCCTTCGCCCCGCATCCTGGGGAGCGCCAGAGGCCACCCTCAGAAATCCGTCGGGGCTCGGGCGCGCTCTCAGGGTTTCGCCTGAAATCGCACAGCGCTTTCCACTGGGTGGCCTCGGAGTTCGTCTCCGCCCGCCGATCAGAGAGCCTGGAGCCCATCTCGAGGGCCGGAGTATGTCCGTGAGCAGCGAAACGCTCTCCGCCCTGCTGTGGATCGTTCTGCCGATCTTTGTCGCCGCCGGCTCCGCCCTGCTGGCCGCGGTCGTCATGCAGGCCCGCATGGAGGTCAGCCTGGCCAGGGAACGCGCCGCCACCGCCGAAGCGCGCGCCCTCGTCCTGGCCCAGAATCAGCAGGTCGAAGAACGCATCCGCGCCGCTGAGGAAGCAGCCCGCCGCAAGGCGCTCGAGGAGCTGCTCTCGGATATCCGCATCGAGGAACGGCGCTACCTGCGAGAAAGCAAATCCTTGTTCGTGAATCGCAAGTGCCTCGTCATTCAAGAGCGCCTGTTCTTCCGGAATCTGCCGTTATCGGATTGGGTCGAGCGGGAATACTGGCTGGAAGAGAACGGCGATGCGGCCGCGCAAGCCCTGGCCACCGCCACGCGCAAGCTGCTGCCATCCTGAGGCCCGCAGCTCGGCGCCTGCCGGACCGCGCCGCCCCGCCGCGCGAACCCCTAACGACCCGTCCACAGCATGCGCAGGCTCATCACCAGCAAGAACAGCGCGTAGATCCGCCGGATCCAGGCGCTCGGAAGCGAGATCATGATGCGCGCGCCGAAATAGGCGCCCAGAAAGATCCCTAAAGCCACCAGCGCCGCCCAGCGCAAGTTCATGTGGCCGCTGCGATAGTACTGCGCTGCGCCCAGCAAACCCACCGGCGGGATCAGCGCCGCCAGACTGGTCCCGATGGCCACCAGCGGCGGGGCCTTGAGCACGAACATCAGAGCCGGCACAATGATCAGTCCTCCGCCGATTCCGAACATGCCGGCGGCCACGCCGGCGACCAGGCCGATCAGCAAAAGAGCTAAGGAATGCATTTTTCGAAGTTTAGCAAGCCGTCTACCGCCACTGCTACAATATGGTTAACAACACGTTCCCCTCATGCTGGCAGCCACCACCCTCGCCGAGGAGATCCTGGAGCTCAAACGAGCTCGCCGCGCCATTCTGCTGGCCCATCACTATCAAGAATCCGAGATCCAGGAACTGGCCGACGCCATCGGCGACAGCCTGGAGCTGGCGCGCAAGGCGCGGGAGTTCACGGGCGACGTCATCGCCTTCTGCGGCGTCTGGTTCATGGCCGAAACCGCCAAAGCGCTCAATCCCGAGCGCATCGTGGTGGTCCCGGATCGCGAAGCGGGCTGCTCCCTGGTGGAGGCCTGTAGTGCGGATCACGTGCTCGAGTTCCGTCGGCGGCATCCCGATCACGTCATCGTCAGCTACATCAACACCTCCATCGAGGTCAAAGCCCTGAGCGACATCCTGTGCACTTCGCGCAACGCGGTGGCGGTCGTGAATTCCATCCCGCCGGAGAAACCGATCCTCTTCTTGCCGGACGCCAACCTGGGCAACTACGTCAAGCGACAAACCGGGCGGCAGAACATGAAGATCTGGCAGGGGACCTGCGTGGTTCACGCTACCTACACCGCGCGCCGGCTGGCCGCCGCCCTCAGCGAGCACCCCGACGCCATGGTCGCGGCGCACCCGGAATGCCCGAGCGAAGCGCTGGCCATGGCGCATTTCGTCGGTTCCACCTCGAGCATCGTGCGCTGGTGCGCCACGGCCCCGGCGCGCGAGATCATCGTGGTGACCGAAAGCGGCATTCTGCACTCGCTGAAACGCGTGGCGCCCGACAAGCGCTTCTACTTTATCGCTAACGAGCAGTGCAATTGCAGCGAATGCCCTTACATGAAGCGCAACACGCTGGAGAAGCTGCGCAACTGCTTGCGCGATCTCGAGCCGCGGGTGGAGATCCCCGAAGAAACCATGCGGCGCGCCCTGGTTCCCCTGGAGCGCATGCTCGCCGTGGGCTGAGGCTCTCGTAGGGCCGCAGGCCTGAGAGGACTTCAGAAAGTGCGGCGCTTCAGCCGCGCGGGATCGAACTTCGCCGTATCCGCCACCGCCATCACGGCCATCACCCCGGCCTGCACCGGGTCCGTGACTACGATATCGGCCGCCTCAGGCACGCTGCCGGCCATGTTCAAGCTGATCACCAGCAGACCTTGCTCCCGCACCTCGCGCACCGCCTTCTCGATTTCGCCGCCCATCAACGAGCCTGCCAGCACCAGCGCTTTGGCGCGAGGCAACCGAGCCACCGCACGAACCGCCGCCGCCAGCGCTTGCTCACCGACCAGCGGAATCGTATCCACCGAGATGTGCTCGCCGCGAATGTTGTGCCGGTCGGCCTCCGAGATGGCGCCGATGGCCACCTGACCGACCTGCGCGCCGCCGCCCATGATGATCACGCGCTTGCCGTAAATCTTCTGAAACGTCTCGGTGAGGGTGACCTCGCGCACCACCTCGAGCCGCCGCAGTTCTTCGAGCAGCGGCTCCGGCGGCCCGGGCAAATCCACCTCGAAATAGATGCGCGCTCGTGCGGGGACGTTCTCCAGAATCTCGACCAGCGTGATGTCGCCCTGGTGGCGCGCGATGGCGCCGGTCAACTGATGCAACACGCCGGGGCCGGCGGCGGCCTCCACCAGGATGCCGACACGTTCATTGGCCATGCCGATCGGCTCCTCAGTCCAGCGCTTCGTAATGGCGCAAGATATCCTCCCAGTGACCTTGCGCTTTTAACAGCAGTTCTGCGACTTCTCGCACGGCCCCGTGCCCGCCCGGTTGCTGCGTCACCCAGTGCGCGCGCTGCTTGACCTCCGGGCGCGCGTTGGCGGTGGCGATGGCCAGACCCACGCGCCGCATGACGACCAGATCGGTCAGATCATCGCCGATGTAAGCCACCTGATCCCGTTCCAGGCCCGCGTCGCGCAGAATCTCCTCCAGGATCGGAATCTTTTCGATGTGACCCTGGTAGACGTAAGAAAAACGGCATTGACGGGCGCGCTCTTCGGTGGCCGGAGACACGCGCCCGCTGATCGCTCCAGTGCGAATTCCTTTCCAGGCCAGCCACTGGAGCGAGATGCCGTCCTGCGAGTCGAAACCCTTCGTCTCGACCATCTTGCCGCTGGGATCCGGAACGTTGTAGAGCTTGCCGTCGGTGAGGACGCCGTCCACGTCCATCAGCAGCAGGCGGATGCGCGCCGCCCTCTCCAGCAAATCCAAGGCCTTCTTCCTCCTCTAGCGCTGGATGCGGGCCGAACCTCCGCGGGCGAAGGCGCGCACCTGCTCGAGGGTGGCCATCGTCGTGTCGCCCGGAAACGTGGTCAACAGCGCTCCGTGCGCCCAACCCAGCTTGACCGCTTCCTCCGGCTCTTCCCCGCTCAGCAGCCCGTAAAAGAATCCGGAGGCGAAGCCGTCGCCGCCGCCCACACGATCGTAAACGTCCAGTTCGCAGGTCGGGGCCACGTAGGACTTGCCGTTGATCCACGCCACCGCGCTCCAACTGTGCCGATTGCTGGAGTGAACCTCGCGCAGCGTGGTGGCCACCACTTTGACCCTGGGATACTTCTTCGTTACCACGTCCATCATCGCCAGGAACGCGCTGGGATCCAGTTTGGACTTCGCCGAGACCTCCGGACCCGGAATGCCCAGGCCCATTTGCAGATCCTCTTCGTTGCCCACCAGCACGTCGGCGTTCTCCACGATGCGCCCCAGGACTTCCTGGGCCTTCTTCTGTCCGCCCCAGACGCCCCAGAGCTTGGCGCGATAGTTCAGATCGAAAGAGACCACCGCGCCCGCAGCTTTAGCAGCCTGCATTCCCTCGATGATCAGCTCCCCCGTGGTGGCCGAAAGCGCGGCGAAGATGCCGCCGGAGTGGAACCAGCGCACGCCGCCCGCGAAGATCTGCTTCCAGTCGAAATCCCCCGGCTTGAGCTGCGCCGCCGCCTCGTTGCTGCGGTTGTAAAAGACCACCGGCGCCCGCACGCCGAAGCCCCGGTCGCTGTAAACCGTCGCCATGTTCGGACCGTTGACGCCGTTGTGCGCGAAGCGCTTGTAATAAGCCTGCACGCCCATGGCGCGCACGCGCTCGGCGATCAGGTCCCCGATCGGATAGTCCACCATCGCGGTGACAATCGCGGTGCGCATGCCGAAACAATTCGCCAGGTTGGCGGCCACGTTGTACTCGCCGCCGCTGACGTGAATCTCACACTGGGTCGCTTTGCGGAAAGGGACGATGCCGGGATCCAGCCGGTGCACCAGCGCCCCGAGCGAAACCAGGTCCAGCGCCCCTTCTTTCGGGATGTTCAGGCCGATGTCCATGCCGTTGTCTTCCTCCGCCTCAAACCGTGTACGTGGTGGACGAAACCGCGCCGCCGCGCCCCGTCCAGTTGGTGTGGAAGAACTCCCCGCGCGGGCGATCCACCCGTTCGTAGGTGTGCGCACCGAAATAGTCCCGCTGCGCCTGCAACAGGTTGGCCGGCAACCGCTCGCTGCGATAGCCGTCATAGAAGGCCAGCGCGGTAGTGAATGCCGGAACCGGCACGCCGACCTGCACGGCGCCGGCCACCACGCGGCGCCACGAATCCTGGCAGCGCTCGATCACGCCGCGGAAGTAATCGTCCAGCAGCAGGTTGCTCAGATCAGGGTTGCGGTCGAAGGCTTCCTTGATCTTGCCCAGGAACGCCGAGCGAATGATGCAGCCCGCGCGCCAGACCAGCGCGATCGTGCCGTAGTTGAGCTTCCAGTTGTACTCCTTGGCAGCCTCGCGCATGAGCATGAAGCCCTGCGCGTAGGAAACGATCTTCGACGCCAGCAACGCCCGCCGGATGTCCTCGACCCACGTCGCCCGATCGCCTTCCAGCCTGCCTTTCGGGCCCGTCAAAATCTTCGAAGCCTCGACGCGCTGTTCCTTCATCGCGCTCAGGCAGCGCGCGAAAACGGCTTCGGCGATCAGCGTCACCGGCACGCCCAGATCCAGCGAGCTCATGGTCGTCCACTTGCCCGTGCCTTTCTGCCCCGCAGTGTCCAGGATCTTGTCCACCACGTACTCGCCGTTTTCGTCCTTGTAAGCCAGAATGTCGCGAGTGATTTCGATCAAGTAACTGGACAGCTCGCCCTCGTTCCACTCGGCGAAAGCCCGATGCATCTCTTCATTACTCATGCCGAGGCCTTCCTTCATGAGCTGGTAGGCCTCGCAGATGAGCTGCATGTCGCCGTACTCGATGCCGTTGTGCGCCATCTTGACGTAATGGCCGGCGCCGTCGTCGCCGATCCACTCGCAGCACGGCTCGCCCGTGGGCGCCTTGGCGGCGATGGCCTGGAAGATGTCCTTCACCAGCGGCCAGGCTTCCGGCGTTCCGCCCGGCATGATCGAGGGACCGTGACGCGCTCCCTCTTCGCCTCCGGAAACCCCCGTGCCGATAAACAGCAGACCTTTGCTTCGCAGATAGTGAGTGCGCCGAATCGTGTCCGGGAAATGCGAGTTGCCTCCATCAATGATCAAATCGCCCGGCTCCAGATGCGGCAACAACAGCTCGATGAAGTCATCCACCGCCTTGCCGGCTTTCACCATCAGCATGATCTTGCGCGGCTTCTTCAGCAGCCGAACCATTTCCTCGATCGAGTGGGCGCCCAGAATCGTGTCCCGGCCCTTCGCTGCTTGATTCAAGAACTCATCTACCTTGGACACGGTCCGGTTGTAGGCCACCACCGTGTAGCCGTGATCGTTCATGTTCAGTATCAGGTTCTGACCCATGACGGCCAGACCGATCAGTGCGATGTCGCCTTTCGGTTCCATATTCCTGACTCCTTGAGAACCCACGCCCTCTGCGGCGTGGAACATGACTGCGGGACCGGCGGGAGCGTTCTCACATCCCGCGCCTTCTGGCTCGTGTTACCGCGAGGCCAACTCTTTCTTATATCACACGCCGGGGTCCTGAATCAGACGTTCGCCTGCCGCGCAGCACCGCCGTTCCGCAGCACAGCCTCGAGATCCGCGCGCACGTCCGGCGTAACCGGCAGCCTCTGAACCTTCGCCACCGTGCCTTCGACGTCGTAACTCGCGCAGCGGAGTTCGAACGCCCCGTCCTCCCCAACCGCACAGCAGGTCGCGAGGCGCCTCGGCTGCACCCCCTACCTCTTCACCGATGCAGCCCCCGGGCGCGCAACAAGGGCAGCAGGATGTCCGGCCGATCCGACTGGATGTAGTCGGCGCCGGCCTCGATGGCCCGCAGGATGCCGAATTCGTTGTCGTTCGGACCCAGCGTGTTCACGAACGCCTTGCGGCCTGCCAGGTGCGTCTCCACGATCATCCGCTCGCTGAATTCCCGCCAGTCCATGTTCACCACTGGCGGATCCAATTCCGCCAGCAGGATGGGCAGTCCCAAGAGGCCCCGCTGCGCCGTGGGCCGAATCAGGAAGCGGTTCGAGATCCGTAGCGTGCGGCGCAGCAACTCCCAATCGCCGCAATACAGCGTCACTTTGCCCAGAAGCTGGTGACGCTCCAGGACGGCCACCAGCTTTGCCGGATCACCGGCCTTGAAGTCTATATCCGGGAGCGCGCGGCCCGCCAGCGCGGCGAGCGCCTCATCCAGCGTGGGAACGCGCTCGCCGGCGAACTGCGGACTGAACCAGGATCCCGCATCCAACCGTTTGATCTCCGCCAGCGTCAGCTCGGCCACCTGCCCTTTACCGTTCGTCGTGCGGTCCACCGTGGCGTCGTGCATGATCACCAGGTGGCCGTCCTTGGTCTCGCGGACGTCCATCTCGATAAGGTCCAGGCCCAATTCGATGGCCTTGCGAAACGCGGCCAGCGTATTCTCCGGCGCAAAGCGCACCGTGCCCCGGTGGCCGACGGCCAGGATGCCCGCCCACTTGTAGAACTCGGCGCCGTTACGCTGGATGCGCAACGTGCGCGCGACGCGAGCGTCCACCGTTGCAGAATAGCCGTCCTCGCCGGCGCGACCCTCGACGTAGTAGGCCGGGACGCCCGCTTCAACGCCCGCACGCACCGCGGTGATCGTCAAGTTCTTGACGTGCATTTCGACCAGGTGCGCCGCCTCGATCGGGGTGATCACCGGTCGGTCGGACCACGCGCGGACCGGCCCCGGCAGAGCGAGAAGGCTGCCCAGCAGCAAGCAAGAAATCAAGCGCATCGCGGCTCTCTTCTCCTCATGAAGGATTCCAGCTATTATAAGCGCTGCCCGCACGCACGCCATCGCAACCCGGCTGGGTTGACGCGGACTTCGGCCGGAGGGCCACGAATCGGTGAATCCCCGGCGGCGACGGAAACGCCAGACCCTATGAGCTGCTGGAAGACACGGAGGCGTTCCATGTGTGCCGGTCGAAAGAGGCTCGGATCGGCTTTGGGTCTTGCGGCGCGCTCAAGTTCACTGCCGAACGTATCGAGTTTGCTCAGGGAACCTCTGTCGTATCCCTCTCTCGGCCGCTTGAATTCGCGCGACGTGCGCAACCGAGCGGAACGCTTCCTCCGCACAATACGCACGGCGCGCACACGCACCTGGTGAATCAGCGGATTCCGCTTGCGCCCCGCGACCGGTTAACACCCCACCGCGACGAATCAGCGACGGCGCCCCCGCAACTCAGCGCGGCCCCGGGAAGATTTCTGCCGGCGCCTGCTGGAATTCTCTCTTGAGCTTCCGATACAACCGCTCCTCGTCCGCGCAGTCCGGATCATCGGCGCAATCGGCGCAGCAGGGTCGCACGTAGAGAATCCTCCATTCCCCCTCCTGTTTGCGCAGAAGGGCCCAAACGGGCTCCAGCCGCGTCCGACCATCCGGCGACCGCGGATTGCACTGCGCCCAGGCCCAGCCGTCCTTCACCTTCAAGTGATCCACCACGAACACCAGATCCTTCTTCTCCGCCTTCAGCATCCGTCGCAAGGCGTCCAGGATTTCCGTGCGCTCGGGATGGCCTTTTGCCGGAGTATAAGCCTGAGTCGGACCGGGAACCTTCTCAGCCGCCGCTCGATGCTGTGCGTGCGGGTGAGCCGATGCCACCGCTGAAACCACCAGCCCCAGCGCCGCCCATGCGACCGAACAGCCGCGCCTCATCGCCACGCCGCTCTCTACTTTAGCAGGAACTTTCAATCCCGGCCCGAGAACCGCCCCGAACATTTCCACGACCTCACCGTATCGCCGGAGACTCCAGGACGCCCGCCGTGGTGACAGCAGCCCGCATCGTCCACACTACCCGCGCTGCGCACTTCAATACGGCGCCGCCGGCGCCGGGTGTTCGGCGGACACCGCCTCCTGTCCGGCCGGACCGGCGTTCCTGCGCGCAACTTTCACAGGCGATTCCGACGCCGCACCGAAAAATCCAACCTCCGCACCGACCGCCTCAGCATGCGCTCGCCGGTTTCCTCCGGCCGACGCACCTGCCTCGGCTGGAGCGGCAGTTGCGCGTCGCAGCCCCGCGGCTACTTCTGCAACCAGAAGTGGCCCACGAACAGCGAATCAATGCCCGAGGAGTAGAAGCTGCGTACCGCATCGCGCGGCGTGCAGACCAGCGGGTCGCCGAACAGGTTGAAGGACGTGTTGTAAAGCACCGGCAACCCGGTCGCCTTCCCGGCGGCATGCAACAGGCGCCAGTAAAGCGGGTTGTCCTGCTGGTGAACGGCATGCACGCGGATGCGATCCTCTCCCAACAGGGCGCTCGAGAAGGTCTGGCGATGGGCAGGGCGGACACGTCCCACCGTGGCCAGGAAGCGAGCGTTCGGTCCCACCTGGAAATACTCCTGGGCCAGCTCCGCCGGAACCGAAGCCGCAAATTTGCGGAACGGCTCGCGGTGCTTGATGTAGACGTTCAGATTCTCGGTCGAATAAGGATCCAGCGGCGAGGCCAGGATGCTCCGGTTGCCCAGCGCGCGAGGACCGAACTCCATGCGCCCGTGCATCCAGGCGATGATCTTGTTCTCGCTCAATTCGCGCACCGCCGTCTCGATCAGCTCTTCGTCGGTCAGCAGGCAGCGAAACCGCAGCTTGCAGTTTTCGAGCACCTGCTTGGTTTGCTCGGCGTCGAACTCCGGGCCCAGACACAGATTCCCGATGCCCGTCCGGGCATCCTGCCGGTAAAGGCTGTGCCAGACGTAGAACACCGCGCCCAGGGCCGTTCCCGCATTGCCGGCCGCCGGTTGAACGAACACGTTGCGCCAGCGCCCGGAGTTTTCCAGCGCCGCCACCAGCAGCGCATTGTGCGCCAGCCCGCCGGCCAGGCATAAGTTCTCTCCTTCGCCGGCCATGCGCTCCACAGTAAGCTCCACGGCCCGTTGCAAACTCGCGGCCACGTCGGCCTTCCGAGCCTCGGGCACCGCCGCCCCGTCGGCCAGCCCGAGCCTCTGATAAAAGCGCGTGCTGAAACCGCCGCGTCCGGCGCGTTCGCTGTCGAAATACGAGCGCTCCAGGCGCGGCCAGTCGTTGCCGTCCATGCCCAGAATTTCCAAGAACACATCCTGAAACCGGGGCTCGCCGAAAGCCGATAGCCACTGCACCTTATGCTCATCCGCGTTGGCTTCGAAGCCCAACAGTTCCGTTACCCGGCGGTACAGATCGCCCAGCGAGTCCGGATAGTACAGCTCGTTTTCGATGCTGAGTCGGTTGCCGGAGGCCGACCAGCGCGCGCCGCACCGGAAGTCCCCCACGGCGTCCAGCGTCAGCACGGTGGCCTGCTGGAAGGGCGAGGCAAAGTAGGCTGAGGCCGCGTGCGCCACGTGATGATCCACCACCACGACGCGGCTGTTGGGGAACCGAGCTCGCAGCTCCAGGTGCATCCGCGCCTCCGGTCCCGGCGCCAGAGGACGGACCACCGCCGTGATGTTGACCTCGGACTCCCGCACGCCCGCCATACTCAGGCAGGCCGCAATCGCTTCTTCGGGCAGCTCTCCCGGACGCAGGCGCCGCGCCAGCTTGCGCTGTTCGACGGCCCCCACCAGCTCGCCGCCCTTGAGGATGGCGGCCGCCGCCTCGCCCAGAATCCCTCCGATTCCCAGAATGATCATGCCGATGTCCGCGCGCTCAGATCAATGCCCAGCCGGCGGGTCACAGTCACCAGCGCCTCCACCAATCGCGCCACGTGCTCCTCCGTGTGCGCCGCGGTGCAGGAGATGCGCACCAGGTTTTGCGAAGCGGCGGGCTTCAAGACGGGGTTGACGTAAATGCCTTCGTCCAGCAGACCGCGGCAAACGCGGAACAGGTCCAGCTCGTTCGGGATGACCACGGGCACGATCGGCGTCTGGCCGTCGAAAACCCAGAAGCCCCGAGAGCGCAATTCGCGGCGCAGGAGCGCGGCCGTCTGATGCAGACGCTCGCGGCGCTCGGGTTCCTCGCGCATCACCTCCAGCGCCGCCCGAACCGCGGCTGCCGAGGCGGGCGGCAGAGCAGCCGAAAACACGAACCCGCGCGTGGTGTGCTTCAAGTACTCGATGACGTCCTCTTCCGAGGCGATGAAGCCGCCCACGGAAGCCAGGGACTTGCTGAAGGTGCCCATGATCACGTCCATCTCCTCCAGCACGCCCTGCTGTTCGGCCACTCCTGCGCCCGTAGGGCCGAACACGCCGATGCCGTGAGCCTCATCCACGAACACGCGGGCTCCATACTGCCGCGCCAGCCGCGCCGTGTTCCGCAAATCCGCCACGTCGCCTTCCATACTGAACACGCTCTCGGAGACGATCAGGATGCGCTCTTCGGGCCCGCAGTTCTTCAGGCAGCGCTCCAGGTGGTCCATGTCATTGTGCCGGAAGCGCACCGTGCGGGCAGTGGAACGCAGCGCGCCCTCGACCAGGCTGGCGTGCAGGTTGTGATCGCAGATCAGCACGTCGCCTTTCTCAGTCAACCCGCTCAGGGCGGCGTAATTGGTCTGGAAGCCGGTGCCGAACGTCATGGCCGCGGGCTTGCGAACGAAGGCGGCCAGCTCGGCCTCCAGCCGCACGTGCAAATCCAGAGTGCCGTTCAGCAAGCGGGAACCGCTGCACCCGCTCCCGTAGCGCCGCACTGCGTCCATCGCGGCTTCCTTGACCTTGGGGTGGTTGATCAGGTCCAGGTAGTCGTTGGAACCGAACATCAGAATGGTGCGGTCACCTAAACGGACTTCGCCCGGCCGACAGCCTTCGCGCGGGCCGAACACCTCGAAGTAGGTGTACACGCCGGCGGCTTTGGCGTCCTGCGGCCGCATGAAGTAGCCGCCCACCATGCGTCCGTAATTCCGGCACTTCTGGAAAAGATCCGGTCGGGCGGCCACCGCCTGTCCGGCGCCCTGAGGGCTAGCGTTCGTGCTCATGATGCCTCATCCCTTCCACTCGTAGATTCGGTAGGTCTTGTAGCGCCGGGCGCCTAGCGCCTCCAGCGAACGGTTCATCATCACATTATCTTCGAGCACCCAGGAAAATTCACCTTCCCGGTAGCCCGCCCGCAATCCGTTGCGGAACAAGGCGGCGTATAGGGCCGCCGCGACGCCGGTGGCGCGGTACTCCTCCAGCACACCCAGGATCAGCACCCGCATGCGCCGGATCTTCCGCTTGTGGTAAAGGATCTTGAACAACCCAAACGGCAACAGGCGGTCCCCGGCGTGGCGCAGCGCCTGGTTGATATCGGGCAGCGCCAGCGCGCAGCCGGCGAGCTTGCCGCCCACCTCGCCCAGCAACGCCAGGTTGGGATCCAACACCGGCTTCAATTCGTGCGCCAGGAATTCCAGCTCGCCGCGGCTCATGGGCACGAAGCCCCAGTTGCGACGCCAGGCGGCGTTGTAAACCTGGAAAAATCGCTCCAGCTCGGCCTGGAAGTCGTCCAGGCGCACGGGCCGCACGCGCACCTGATGCGCGGCGGCGGCTCGCTCGGCCACACGTTCTGCTTTGCGCACGCTGATCTCGCTGTCGGTGGTGTAGTAGGCGTAAAGGTCTCGGGCTTTCACCAGCCCCACGCCCTCCAGCAGCGGCCCGTAATACGGCGGATTGTAGGGCATCATGATGCAAGGCGGGGAATCGAAGCCTTCCACCAGCAAGGCGCATTCATAATTCGCCGAAGGATTCATCGGCCCGCGCATCACGCGGATGCCTCGCCCCGCCAGCCACTCCGCCGCCGCCCCCACCAGCGCCGCCGCTGCCTCCGGATCATTCTCCATCTCCAGGAACCCGAACCAGCCGGCCTGATCCTCGTGATACCGGTTGTAGCGATGATCCAGGATGGCGGCGATGCGGCCTACCGTGCGTCCCCCGCGCACAGCCAGAAAGCGCTCCATCTCCGCCTCCTGGTAGAAGGGATGTCGCCGGGTGTCGAAGAGTCGTTTCTGCTGGATCCGCAGCGGCGGCGCCCAGTGGGGATCCCCACGATAAAGCCGGTAGGGGAACTCCAGGAATTCCCGGCGCGTGCGCCGGTCCTCAACTCGCACGATGCGTATCAACTACTCGCCCCCTCGCGGCTTGCCGTAAAGGCGCGGCGCCGCCACTCGCACGGCGACGGCCAGCAGCGCACCCGCCAGCAAGTCCACCGTGTAATGGTAGCGAAGGTAGACGGTCGAGAATACCATAATCACCGCGTAAATCCGGTAGACTCGCGCGAGCGCCGGCGAGACCCACCGCGCGCCCCAGCAAGCCAGCAGGGTCAGAGCCACGTGCCCGCTGGGGAAACAGTCGTAATGAACCGACTCCAGAGAATCCAGCAGATTCCGGAGCGGCCAGAACAGCCACAACCCCTCGAGCGGCGCACGATGGAGGTTTTCCAGGAAAAACCGCGGGCCTCGCACCGGCGCCAGCAGGTAGCCAACGTAGGAGGCCAGGAAGCCCAGCGAGATCACAAAGGCGTAAAAGCGAAATTCCTCCACGCGGCCGCGCCGCCAGAGCACGCCTGCCGTCAGCAGCACGACCACGAAGAACAGCACGTAGACCGCCTGCAAGAACTCGGTGAGCCAACGCCGGTGCAAGAATTCCATCCACACGGTGGGATCGGCGCCCCACAACCACCGATCCAGCCTGGCCAGCACGGCGTCGTAACTCACACGGCGAACCGCCGGGATCAGGATCGCCATCTCACGATAGCAGGCGGCCACATAAGGCAGCGGATACCAGTGCCGCAGCGCCCACAGCACGGGGTCGCGCACGCGGTCGGCGCCCGCCAGCACCAAAATCAGCCCGATGCCGGCCGCATGCAAGGCCAGCAACGCGCCGGCCCCTGGAATCTGGGAGCGATGCAGCAGAATCAGCCCCCCAATGCCCGCCAGGTACGCCGTGATCAGGGTGTCGGTGGGCAACCAGCAAAGGCTCAGCGCGCGCGCTCGCTCCGCCAACCCCCGACCCGCGAGTACCTGCGGCATCCGTCCCATTTTAAACAGGCTTAGCCCATCGGCGAAGTCCCCAATCACGCAGGCAGCTCACCCCTTGCCCGACCCCGCCTGTCTGGCACCCTCGAGGATGCCGCCGCCCCCCAACGGCACTCAGGCCCGCCGCAGCCGGCCGGTACGTTCCAGCCAGCAGCGGAACATCGCGGTGCAATCCCGCGCAAAGGGCGCCGTTCGCAGCTCCTCCACCGCGAACTTCATCTTGCGCCGCCAGTTCGGGTGCTGCCAGGTGGAGGCCGGCAGATTCTGCTGCTCGGTCTCTTTGAAAAGGTCCTCGATGGTGAGCGCCATCAGGCGTGAGCGCGCCATGCTGATCAGGCCGACCATGGCGTTATGCAACTCGCCATGCCAATCCGGCGCCAGCTCAGCCCGACGCGGGAACCAGTCCGGTAACAGCCCCAGCTCGAACAGCAACTCCAGCAAGCGTTGCTTGTCCGCCGCGCGTTGCGCCCACTGCCGCGCCCATGCCTCCTCCTCGATCAAACCCGCGCGACGGCGGGCTTCGATATCGCGCCCCAACCAGAAGCCGGCCAGCGTCGGCAGGTCGTGGGTGGTCGAGGAAACCACCGCCTGTTCGGAGTATTCCTCCGGGCGGCGGAATCGGCCATCCGGGTGCTTCTCGAAGAACGGGATTCGATAGCCCAGCAGCCCCCAGCGCTCCAGTTCAGAGCGGATCTCCGGCGTCACCGTCCCCAGGTCCTCCCCGATGATGATCACCTGGTTGCGGTGGCTTTCCAACGCCAGGATCGGCAGCAGTTCCCTGTGCGGCTGACGCAGGTAGGCCCCCTCGGCGGGCGTGCATCCCTCAGGGATCCAGTAGAGCCGGAACAGACGCATGACGTGGTCCAGGCGCAGGGCCCCGCCGTGCCGGCAATTCTTGCGGATCGAATCAATGAAGAGCCGGTAGCCGGCTTGTCGGTGCCGGTCGCAATCCGGCGGCGGAAAGGCCCAGTCCTGGCCGCTGGGTGAGAAGTCGTCCGGCGGGGCGCCTACCCGGCAGCCGGCGACGTAGAACGGCCGGTAGGCCCAGAAGTCCGCTCCGCAGCGATCCAGGGCCAGCGCCAGGTCGTGATAGAGACCGATCCGCAGGCCCCGCCGACGCGCGTGCTCCTGAGCGGCCGCCAGTTGGCGATCGAATTGCCACTGGGCGTACTGATAAAACAAAACCAGACGCCAGTGTTTTTTCGAGAACTCGCGCACCGCCCGCGAATCCGGATCCCGGTACGCCGGGGGCCATTCCGGCCACACCCAAACGCCGGGCCGGCGGGCACGGATCCACTCGTCCAGAGCGCAGTAGACGGCGAAACGCTCCAGCGGGAGCCCTTCCGCCTCCCGCCAGGCGCGGAAGACTCGCGCGCGCGGGCCGTCGCGGCGGAATTCCTTGAGGAACTCCAGGAACGCCAGCTTCAGCGCCCGCAGCTTCAAGGAGTGCACCTGCTCGTACTCGATGAGCTCCGCGCTGCGCGCCGCCTCGATTTCCGCCTGCACCTCCGGCCGCCGGATCCAGCGACGAGCCCGCTCCGAGTTCTGGAAATCCTCCAGGCGCTCGACATCCAGGTAGATCAAGTTCCCATAGAAGACCGAGGCCGGCAGATAAGGGCTGGTGTTGAACGGTTGGCGATTCGCGATGGCGTGCAGCGGATTCAACCCCACGAAGCTGACCCCCACCTCGTCAGCCAGCCAGTCAATCAGATTCTCCAGATCCGTAAAGTCGCCTACGCCCCAGTTGCGCTGCGAGCGCAGCGCGTACAGACTGATGGCCAGCCCCGCGCTACGAGCCTCTCCGTCCAGACTCTCCGGCGCATAGACCCGGCTGGGACACACCATCAGCCGGGCGCGCGCATAGCGAGGCCGCCCGGCCCCCGTCAGGCGCAGGCGCACCTCATGGTAGCCCGGAGGCAGACCGGCGGGCAAAGGGACGGCCACCTCCACGAATGCCTCTGCGCCCACCTCCAGCCGCCCGGTCTCGCGCAGCCCCTCTAAAGAAAAGCGCCGCTGTTGGCTCCAACCATCCTCGCGGACGATCGTGACGGCGAGACTGCCCCGACGCGCCTCCGCCGGCATCCGCACTCGGATTTCGCCGCTGTCGGCGAGCACCACCAGGGCGGGGGGAACCAAACGCGACCACTCCTCCCGCAGGCGTCTCCGCACCGCTTCATCCAGAGCCTCGCGACTGGAGGTCGGTACCCGGAGCGCCTCCAGGATCGCCTTCTTGGTCTGGGCCGGCGTGCTGTGTCTCCGACCCTCCACGTCCTCATATTCGGGGAGAATCCCCCACAGCGCCGCTGCACGATCGAGGGCTTCCTCGTAGCTGCCGGAGGGAGTAAAGCGCGTGGGTGCCTGTGACATGGGAGCCAGTCCGTCTCCTGTCGGTCCAGCTTCGACCACAACGGAGCGCGCGCAGCATGAGCCGGCGACCTCCCGCGAGCCGTCCTTAATGATTCTATCGGGCGACGGACACCAGCGCAGCAGTCTCCATCGTGGGACAATGAAGGTATGGCAGGGCACCGACGCTCCCAGGACGAGTGGGTGAAAGAGTCGGCGCGCGCGCCCGAAGATCTCTTCGCCAGGATTGACCAGGACGACTACGCCTTCCTGGAAGGGACCGTGGTCACCACACGCCTGGACCGGGTGGTCAACTGGGCGCGCAAGAACTCCATCTGGCCCATGACTTTCGGCCTGGCCTGCTGCGCCATCGAGATGATGTCCATGAGCGCCTCCCGCTTCGATGTGGCGCGCTTTGGAGCCGAAGTCTTCCGCGGCTCGCCGCGCCAGTCGGATTTGATGATCATCGCCGGGCGCGTCTCCAACAAAATGGCCCCCGTGATCCGGCAGCTCTACCGGCAAATGCCGGAACCCAAGTGGGTGATCTCGATGGGGGCCTGCGCCACCTCGACCGGCGTCTACAACAACTACGCGCTCATCCCCGTCAATCAGGTGATCCCCGTGGATGTCTATGTGCCCGGCTGCCCGCCGCGTCCGGAGCAGTTGATCTACGCCCTGATGTTGCTCCAGAAGAAAATTGATGGCCAGCCGGGCAGCTTTCGCGAGTTGTTGCCCCTGGGTTGAGGACCCCTCTCGAGCGGCGCGCCCAGTTCACTGAAACTTGCCTCCCTCTGGCCGATAAGTCTCCACGGGTGAGCCTTCACCCAGACCGTCCGGGGCAACAGCGCCGGTGAACGCGGCGCCGCGATGCGCCGCCGCGGCAGCCGGCGCCTCCCGAGCGGCCAAAGGAGGCAACGTGAACATTGACGCTTTGCATGCCGTGGGGCAGCCGTTAACGGCCCCCTCGACGCCCCTGCCCATCGAGAAGTTTTCCGAGCATCGGGAGCTGGTTCAAGCCGTCAAGGCCTTGAACGCCGCGGAATTGTTCGGGCAGAACCAGGAGTTGACCTTCGCGCTGGACCGTGAAACACGGCGTCCTGTGGTCCGCATCGTGGATCGCGAGACCAAGGAAGTCATCCGGCAAATCCCGCCCGAGATCGTTTTGCGTCTGGCGGAAGACCTGAGTCTGCTGCGGGCCGAGAAATGAACTCACTGCCGGCGACAGGGCTTTCAGGTGGCGCGGTTCGGACGCAGAGGAGGACTTGATGTCGTTCCAGGCTTATGAAGCGTACCTGGAGAGCAAGATTCTTTCCGCCGATCCGGTGGAGCTGATCCGCATCCTGTATCAGGCGGCGTTGGAAGCCGTCTACAGCGCTCGTCGCTGCTTGCAAGCCGGCGACATCCTGGGTCGTTCTCGGCAAATCAGCCGAGCCCACGCCATCCTGACCGAGCTGGCGCTTTCCATCAACCACGAGGCGGGCGGCTCGCTCAGTCGTACCCTGGCCGAGCTTTACGACTACATGCAGCGGCGGCTGCTGGAGGCCCATCTTCAGCAGTCCGATCCGCCGCTGGCCGAGGTGGCGAGCCTGCTGACGACCTTACTGGAGGGCTGGAGGAACTGCCATCCGGAAACCGAACCGGCAGCCGCGCCGGTTCAAGCGCCTTACCTGGAGCCGGCAACCGAGTACGCGGCTCAGAGCTGGAGCGGCTGACGGCGCCGCTCGGCCCCGCGCCGCAACCCACGCTGGTAGTGCGTCTTCACTCAGCCAGCGCCAGCGCGATCGCCCTCTCCAATTCCTCCCGGCTGAGCGCCGTGCTGATGAATAACTCCTGCCGCGCCCCGGCGCTCAGGGCGATCGCCTTCCACCCGTTGGTCGTCGGCACCGTGACACGCACCCGCACCCGCCCCCGCGCATCCCGCACCGGCCGAATCACCCCGGGAATCACCGCCCGGATCGCCGGATTGTCGGCCAACAAGCGCTCCATCGCCTCACGCAAGCCTTCCAGCATGCTGTGCTCGACTTTCAATTTGCCCTGAGCGACTCGCGAACGCATCCTCTCACTCCCGCACCGGCCGGCTCTCCAGCCCCAGCGTGAAGGTCTCCCCCAGGTAGACCCGCCTGACCTCCGGGTCGCTGCCCAGGGCCTGGGGCGTGCCCGCGCGAAAGATCCGACCGTTGTTGATGATGTAGGCCCGATCCGTCACCGCCAGCGTCTCCCGCACATTGTGGTCGGTCACCAGCACGCCGATGCCGGAACGTTTCAGATCGAAAATGATTCGCTGCAACTCCAGCACCTGGATGGGATCAATGCCCGAGAACGGTTCGTCCAGCAACAGGAACGACGGCTGGATCACCAACGAGCGTGCAATCTCCACCCGCCGCCGCTCCCCGCCCGAAAGCATGTAGCCCTTGTTCCGGCGCACCTTCTCCAGACCCATCTGTTCGATCAGTTGGTCCAGCCGGGCGCGACGCTCGGCCCCCGTCAGGGGAAGCATCTCCAGAATGGCCGCCAGATTCTCCTCGACCGTCAGGCGGCGAAAGACCGAAGGCTCCTGCGGCAGATAGCTGATCCCCCGGCGCGCGCGCTCGTACATTGGCAGGGCGGTGATGTCTTCGCCGTCCAGCAGCACCCGCCCGGAGTCAGGCGGTATCAGTCCCACGATCATGTAGAAGGAGGTGGTCTTGCCCGCGCCGTTGGGCCCCAGCAACCCCACCACTTCGCCTTCCTCAACCGAGATGCACAGGTCCTCCACCACGCGCCGACCGCGGTAGGACTTCGATAGCTCCCGAGTTTGCAGAGTGTGCATCGCGCTATGGTTTATGAACCCGGCTGAGGACCGGCTGGTCGCCCGTGCCTTCCGCCTGAAAACTATCATCGCGGATCAGCCATGTCAAACGCGCACCCCGGATCCGGCCACGCCCACTGTCCACCAACTCCGGGCGGCCTCCCTCCAGCACGACCCGCTCGGCGGGAACATAGTATTCGGCGTGCTCGGACACAGCTCGCCGGGTGCGGCCGGAGTCGGCCGCAAAAACCTGAACGCCGCCCTCGGCGATGGCGCGCTCCAATGAGGAATCCTTCCCGCTTTCGCTCAAAAAGGCCCGCAATTCGGAGGCCCGAATCTCGAGGTTCCCCCGCTCAAGGCGCACCCCGCCGGTGTAATGCGCCAGCCGATCCTGCTCCGTGTAAACCAACCGGGCAGCCTGCACGACGACGAACCTCGGGCGCCCGCCGCCCTTCCGCCCCGCCTCGCCGCTGGGCTCGTCGGCGAACTCAGACACCACTTCGCCCTCAGCGGTCAGCCGCCGCTCCCGACGGTCAATTTCTACCCGCTGCGCACGAAGGCGGTTGGCTCGTTGCCACATCAGGACCCGGCCCTCGTAATACACCTTCTGGCGCCTCTCGGAGGTGACCATGCGGTCAGCTTGCGCCTCCAGACTTTCTTCCTGGGAGAGCAGTTTCGAGGAGGACCCTTTGCGGTCCGGCAGATGACTCGACGCCACGCGGCCCCGCGCCTGCACATCCCCGGTCTTCCGGTCTAATTCGAGGTACTCGGCCGAGATCGAACCCGTCGCGTCCCAGGCCCGGGCCGCTCCCTCCAGAATCAAGCGCGCTTCGCTTTGTCTTAGCACGGCGCGCTGGGCCCGGGCTTGTCGGGATCCTTCCCGATAGCGAAAATCGTTCCATTGCTCCCATCGTTCGAGAGCGCCGGTTTTCGGGTCGAATTCCGCCAGCAGATCGCGGCTCCAGGTTTCCAGGGGCGGCCCCTCGGCGGCCCCCGACCGCGCCGGTTCCGGATCGGTGCGTGTGGCTACGCCCACGGCTCGCAATGAGCGGACGCGGCCTCCCTCACCGTACTGAATCGCCAGCCGCTCGGCCTCCAAAACCCGGCGCCGCTGGCCTGCGCGGTTGGGAAGCATCTCCAGTTTGCCGGGCGATTCCGTTTGCACGCGCTCGACCTCACGGCCTCCCGCACGCATCAGCACTTGAATGACCTCGCTCTCCAGCCGGTGCGTCTCCCCGACGGCGACGCCGGGACGCGGCAGCGGCACAGACTCCACGCCCGCCCCTCCCGTGGCCAGAGCCCGTTTCAGAATCGTGGCGCGAGGCCGCGCCTCGAATTCCAGATCCAGCCGTTGGGCTACCGCCGTGGCGCGCGACTCCTCGGTGAGAGCGACCAAACGAGCCTGCCCCTCGGCCGTCAGCTTTTCCAGCTCGCCCGCGGCCGTGTAACTCATCCACAACTTCTCGGCGCTGTACTCGAGTCGCCGCCCCGGCTCCTGATCCCAGCCGCGAGCTTGATTGGCCTCCACGTGGCGAATCAGGCCATTTTCCAGAGTGACGATCGCGTCGGTCGCCTCCAGCACGGCGTTCCCACGAGTCAGCCGCGCCGACGAAGACAGCAGGATCAGCGAGTCCGCTTCCTTGTAAAGCAGCTCGCCGGCTTCCAGCTTCATGGGCTGACTGCCGGGGCTGCGACCGCGCCAGAACAGCTCCACTCGACCCCGCAGGCGGAGCTCGCGCGCCGCCGGATCGTACGTCGCCGAGTCGGCGCTCCCGCTTCCCTGGTCGAAAGTGAATTGCGCGAAGCGTTCCGTGGTGGCCAGCCCGGTCTCGCTGTGGAAGGTGACGCCCGAGCCGCGAATCATCACCAATCGGCCTTGCGGCTCCTCCGGCCGCAGACCCATGGTGATCAGCACCTCACCATCCGAGTACAGGGCGGCCTTCGCAGGGTCGAACACTGCGTGAGCGCAGCGGACCTGGTCGAAAACCCGTCCGTCTTTGTGGTACAGTCGCAGCTCGACCCTTTCCAGCTCGATGCGCTCAGGATTTTCAAGATGCCGGAAATTGCCGGCCCGAACCTCCACCCCCGGCCGGCTGCCGATGTTGCGCGACCACTGCCAGTCTTGCGCGGCTGCCCCTACCCCCGGCGGCAGAGCCGGAGGCGGCGCTGGGGCCTGTCGGATCTGGATCTTCCTCTGGTGATAGTATGTCGCCGCCACCCCCCCGAGGATGCCCGCTATGGCCAGCAACAGCAGCCCGCGCGTACTCCGCATCCAGCTCCCACTATAACAGGGCAAGTCGCAGCTTTATGGCAGGGGCCGCTGATTACTGGCGGCTCGCGTCAGGATCTTGCCTGTCTTGTCACAACGCCCGGCGGCAGGTCGGCGCCGCTGGTCCGAGTCGTGCTCCAGGGGATCATCCGGCTGACTTCCTGCTCTCGCTCGTGGCGGTCAAAGCTTTCCAGGCGTTCGTGCATGCTCACGCGGATGTGTTCGCCCAGCAGTTCCATGGCCCGCGCCTCATCGCCGGAAGCCACAGCATCCACCACGCCACGGTGATATTGCTCGATGCGTTCCAGAGAGGCCGCGTCGTGGCCTTCCAGCCGGTAGGAAAAAATGCGGGTCAGCAGACGGGTATCCGCCACCACCTTCATGATGCGCTGATTGCCCGCCATGCGCATCAGACGGGTGTGGAACTCCAGATCCGTGGTCAGGAAGCGGCGCATCTGGGAATCGTCCAGGCGCTCGCGCCCTGAAGCACGCAGTTCCTCAGCCATGGCGTGGATCTGGTCGCACAGGGCGTACAGCGAGCTCAGATCCCCGGACTGGCCCCGCAGGCGTGCCGCTTTGCCCACAGAGTAAACCTCCAGGGCCTCACGCAGCTCGTACAGTTCGACGATATCCTCGCGGTTCGGCCGGACCACCACCGCGCCGCGCCCGGGGATTTGCTCGAGCAGTCCTTCGGCCACCAGTTGGCCGATGGCTTCCCGAACCGGAGTGCGGCTCACGCCGATCGAGCGAGCCAGCGCGATCTCGGAGACCGCCGCGCCCGCCGAGAGTCGGCCGGTGAGAATCTGCTGCTGGATATATTCGTACGCCTTGCGGCGCAAGGAGCCGTCTCGCGTGCCTGGGCGTTTCATGGCCAATCCTCAGCCGCCCGCACATGGTGACGGCGGTGGGCCGCCCTCCCGCGAGCAACCGGATGCAATTGCACAATTTAGACCCTCCGGCGTGGCTCTGTCAACCCGGAGTTCCTCATCGTATTATGCCAGAGCCCGCGGTGAAGTTCTGCCCAGTCCTGGGCGGCCCACCACGAAGCCTCCCTCGAAACCCGCCGGAAAACTCCGCCGCCAAACAGGTGCGGCGGCCGAACGCAGAATGTAGTAAGCTGACGGTAATCGGGGATGCGATTCCGAATGCCTGCACGAACACAACCTATCCTGCACGTTTTTTTGCTCAAGCCCTCCAAATACGATGACGACGGCTTCGTCATCCGTCATTGGCGCGGCGTGGTTCCCAGCAACACACTGGCCTGCTTGCACGGGCTGACCGAAGACGTCCGCCGACGCAAGGCTTTAGGCGAAATCGAACTGCGCATTCACACGGTAGACGAATCGGTTTCCAAAATCCCCATCGCGGCCATCGTCCGTTCGCATCGGCCGCCGCGAGAGCGGGCTCTGGCCTGCCTGGTGGGCGTGCAAAGCAATCAGTTCGCCCGGGCCGCCGATGTGGCGCTCCAGTTGCGCCGTCGCGGCGTGCCCGTCATGATCGGCGGCTTTCACGTCAGCGGCATGCTCGCCATGTTCCCCCAGGGTTCGCCCGAAATCCGGGAATTGGTTCAGGCCGGCGTCAGCGTGGTGGCCGGCGAAGTCGAGGGACGCTGGGAGCAGCTTCTGCGCGACGCCGCCTCTGACCGCTTACAACCGATCTACCGTTTCCTGGAAGATCTTCCCGATCTCTCCGGCGCGCCCCTGCCGGAGGTAGACCGCAGCCTGTTGCGGAAGTTCGTCTCGGCCAATTATGCCACCATGGACTGCGGGCGAGGCTGTCCCTTCAACTGCTCCTTCTGCACCATCATCAACGTGCAGGGCCGCAAGATGCGCTACCGATCGCCCGACTGCGTGGCCGAGACCATCCGGCGTCGCTACCGGGAGCACGGCATCAACGTGTACTTTTTCACCGACGACAATTTCGCGCGCAATCCCGCCTGGGAGGAGATCTTCGATCGCCTGATCGCCCTCCGCGAGCAAGAAGGCATCCCCGTGGAGTTCATGATGCAAGTGGACGCGGCCTCCCACAAGATCCCGCGATTCCTCGAGAAGGCCGTGCGCGCCGGCTGCCGGACGGTGTTCATCGGAATGGAGAGCGTCAACCCGCGAAATTTGCGGGACTCGGGAAAGACCCAGAACAAAGTCTCCGAGTATGGCGCCATGATCAGCGCCTGGCGGCGGGCTGGCGTGCGAACGCATGTCGGTTACATCATCGGGTTCCCGGAAGACACCCAGGAGAGCGTGCGCGAGGACGTCAACCGGCTCATCCATGAGGTGCAACCCGACCAGGCCAGCTTCTTCATGATGACGCCGCTGCCCGGATCGCGCGATCACTTCGCGCTGGTCCAGAAGGGCGTGCCGCTCGACGCCGACTACAACAACTACGATTCCTGTCATCCCTGCATGCGCCATCCCCATATGAGCGCCGAGACCTGGAAGGCGGCCTATGAAGAGGCCTGGCAGAAGTTCTACAGCCTCGAAAATATGAAGGCCATCCTGTCGCGCGCTCCCCAGAACCTCTATTGGGACCTGTTCAAGAATCTGTTCTGGTACAAGAACTCCTTCTTGAACGAGGGCGCCCACCCGATGCTCACCGGCATCTTCCGTTTGAAGGACCGCACCAGCCGGCGAGCGCGCTTTCCGCAGGAGGGACGGCTGACCCACCTGGCTCGCCGCTGCCGCGAAATCTTCGCCTACCTTCGCGGCGTCCTTCGACTGACGCTGGAGATGGAGGAGCTCTGGCTGGCCACCCGGCAGCGCAGCGAGGTCGAGAAACGGGTCCTGGAAGAGCTGGCGCGCATGCGCGCGGAGCTGCGCCGCGGCTTGCGGCTGGGCGAATTGCAGGCCGCCTATCTCCGCGTGAAGGCTCAGTGGCCTTCGATCGAGGTGCCCTCGCGCCTCCGTCTGGCATGGGAGCGCATCTCGCTCGGGCAGGTGAGCCGTTGGCGGCAGACCCGCCGTGACCTGGTGCGCTTCTGGATCGGCCTGCGGTGGCAGTTGCGTCGCGGCCGGATAGCGGCACTGTTGCGCGTGGACCAGATCGCATGGAACGCCCTGCGGGAATTCCGGCTCGCCACCGGCTTTCTGATCGCCATGATGACCCGCGCAGCCTGATCGCATTGTGGGCCGCCGCCGGGCGCCCTCCCGGCAAGCCCGGTAACGCATGGAAACCCGTGGGCGGATTTCAGCGTCAGCGCGCTCGCCTGGTGTATACTTAGCATTCGAGCTCCGGAAATTCGAACTCCCGGCAAGGTGTATCCGCGGGAAATCCGGCATTCGATTCGGCTAACGGGAGAGTCTACCCATGGGATGGCCGCTGCTCATCGCCGTACTTCTAGCTTTACTGCTGGCCGCGTTCGCCTTCGAGTACCGGCTCCGCAAGCCCGACCAGCTCGTCATGTGCGAGTCCGACGGCGCCATCCGGCTTCGCCGGGGCGCCTTCTATCCGCGCCACTTTAGCCTCCCGCTGGCGGCCGCGGCCCACCAGATCGAGCTGGCCACCGACAGCACGGCGCGGGGCGGGATCCAGGTTCGGACCGCTCTGGCCGTCACCGTGGCCCCCTCACTGGAGAATCTGACCAACCTGGTGCGCGTGGGCGGCTGGCAGCCGGACGCGCTCGCCAGAGCCGCGCAGGCCTTCGAAGCCGTGATTCAGGGCGCGGTGAAGGCGGCCACCGAGAGCTATCTCATCGAGGAACTGTCTGCCGAGGCGTTGCGGGCTCGACTGGAGGAGCAGTTGCGAGAGGAGGCGGCGAAATTCGGTCTGGAAGTGGTGGCGCTCACCGTGCAATCGCTGGATCCGGCCGATCCGGCCATCGCCGAGGCCCTCAGGCAGCGCGAGTCGGCCCGCATCCTGGAGCAGACCGAGCTGCTCAAACAGAAGGCTCGGGTGGCCGCGGCGCGGGCGCGCATCGAGGCCGACGAGCAGATCGCGCTTTCCGAACACGAGCTGGAGCTGAAACGTTATGAATTAAAGAAAGCCCAGCTCGCCGAGGAGTCCGCGCTGGCCCACAAGCGCACCGAGGATGAGCTCGAGCGCAGCCGCATGCGGTTAGCCTTCGAGAGGGAAGAGATGGCGCTCCTGAAAAACAGCCCCGAGCTGCTGTTGCTGACGCCGCAGGCGGCGCGCCTGGCCGAGGCCAGTCAGACGCTGAAGAACGCGCGGACCGTGGTCTCCATCGGCGCCTCGGACGCCGATCTGGGGCTTCGGCTGTCGCGCATTTTCCAGCGCTTCCTGGATCTGATCGAGGGCGACAAAGCGGCTGCGGAGAAGAAGCAGTTGAGCGAGCGGGAAGGAGGTTAGGACTCCTAAGCAATTTCTTGCGGGCCTGCCATGCCCCGGCCGCACGACCCCTTCACCGGCCCCGCGGCGACGCCCGGAGCTGCCTCCTGGGCGGAGCTGTTCGCGCTCCGTCCGGCCAAGGGCGCGGTGGTCTCCGAGATCAGCGAGGCCACGGCTTCGGCCCCCGTCCCCGCCGAGCAGCGCGTCAACTTCCACATCGGCAACCCGGTCGAGGATCCGCGCCTGGTGGCGACCTACGCGCGGATCGTCCTGGATCTGGATCCCCGCGGGGAGGCGGCGCCTGAGGAGCTGGTGGAATCCCTGCGCCGTCAACTGGGATGGAGCGCTGAGGAGTCCGACAGGCTCACGTTTCTGGTGGATCTGATCCGGCGCAGCGGCCCTTATTTGCCGCGAGGCGGCTTTCTGCGCAGCAAGCCGGTGGAATTGGTCCGGCGCTTCGCCGAATGGTTGGGCAGCCAGCCCGAGCCGTTGGTCTACGATCTGGGGGAGAGCAGCGGGCGGCGGGAAATCATCCTGGCCTCGGGCGGGCTGACCGAAGGGCTGCGCGTCTTTTTTCACGGGCTGTCGCGAAACCTGGAGCGGATGCCGGCGGCGGTGCTGGCGCACGGCTTTCGGTTCCCGGCGCATTTCGCGGATTTCGAAGGTTTGGAATTTCAGGTCCTGCCCGATGAGGAATCCGGCGCGCTGGCGCAGGTGGAGCGCGTTACGGCGGCCGAAACACAACGGCCATGTTTTGTTTTACTGGGCCGCATCCTGAGCGAGGAGAGCCGGCGGACGCTGCGGCTGATGACTCTGGAGCGGCCGCTCTTCGTGGTGGAGGCCAACAACGCTCCGAACCACGCCTCGCTGGCGCGCGAAGCCCGCATGATGAACCGCACCTTGCGGTTCCTGACGCCGGGGATCTTCGCGCCGGAGTGGTCCGGCCTGTCGCTGGTGTTCATTGCGGGCTATCACGAGTTCGTGCGTCTGATCGAGAAGACGCATTTTGAACTCAAAGGCACGCCATCGGCGGCCGAGGTGGAGTTGCTCACCTACCTGTTAAGGCGGGGCCTGCCGGTTCGGCCCGCGCCTGCGGAGACCACAGAGACGCTGTACCAGGAGCAAGATCCGTGGCTGGGCGGGATCCAGCGCTCGGTGGGGGCGATGGTGGGCGCGGCGGGCGCTTCCATCGTGCAAGCGGCCGTCGAACACGCGGCGAAGATGGAGACCGCACTGGCGCAACGCGTGGACCGCTGGGCGACGCGCCTGAACCGCACGCCGCGGCCCGTCTTCCCCATCGCGGCCGCTGAGGATCCGCTGGCAGGCCTGAGCTTCCGCGAAATCCTGGACAGCCTGCCGGCGCGCGGCCCGGAACTGGTCGAGGCGTTCAAGTCCGCCTTCCTGCGTCATCATGCGGAATACCGTCCGGAAGCCTGTGTGGTGGTCAGCGGCTCGGCGCGGACGGCCCTGGGATTGCTGGGCTTCCACTGCGGCCTTCGCGAAGTCGTCCTCCCGGATCTGAGCTGGACTTACGAGCACTGCTTCCCGAAAGTGACCGCGGTCCCTCTGACGCCGGAATTCGGCTTGGACGTCGAACGCCTGGTGGCCACGGTGGACCGGAAGCTGGTCGAGGACGGGAGCTGGCGCGAGTGCGGCGCGGTGGTCATCAACAATCCGCACAACGCCAGCGGCCAGGTTTTCCCCGAAGAGGCCTTGCGCAGGCTGCTGGTCGCACTGCTGGAACGCGGCGTGCGCGTGATTGACGACCTTTCCTATGAGAACGTGGCGCCCTCCTCGTCGCTGACCGGGCCCGCCACCTTGCGGCAGCTCGCCGGAGAGCTGGCCCGCCTGGGCTACATCTCCTCGGAGCAAGCCGATCGGGTCATCACCGTGCACTCGCTGTCCAAGACCGACTGCCTGGCGGGCGCGCGGCTGTGTGTGGTCGAGATTCGCGAACCGGAGCTGCGCCGCCGCCTGGAAGCGGTCAATCGGACGATCGCGCCGAACCTCGGAGCGCTCTTGCTGGCTTACCTGTTCTATCGCCGGAGCGCGCAAAGCACGCATTCCTACTGGCGTTTGCGCAATGTAATCCTGGACGAACGCATGAGCGCTCTCGAGCAGGCCGTGCAGAATCTCCCGGGGGAACGGAATCGCTACGGCATCACGATCACGCGTCCGGCCGGCGGGATGTATCCGCGGATGACGGTGGAGCGCTTGCCCCAGGGCGTTTCGCTGGATTGGATCGCCTCGTGTCTGGCGCGCCAGGGCGTAGGTCTGATTCCGCTCTCCACCTTCGCACACACCGAGGAAGGCATGGAGATCGGGCGCAAGTCATTCCGCTTGACGCTCGGCGGCCCCGACGGGGCCGATCGCCTACTCAGCAAGACGCGGCGGGTGTTGATTGACCTGAACCGCATCATCGCCGAAGAGGAAGCCCGCTACACCCGGAAGCGGCTGTCAATCACGCCGCCCAGGCGCAGCGGGCGGTTGGATGTTGCGGGCCTGATGAGGAGCTGGGAGTTTTTCACCCGGCGCGTCAAGGAGATTTACAGCGAGCTGGCGAGCAGCGAACTCAAGCGGCTGGGCGTACCCGAACTGCGCAGTCTGGGCCGGGCGGAGTTTTTCCAAGACCGTCTGAACGTCTTCCAGGCCCGTTTCCACGGGCGTTTGGAGATCACCGAGGAACGGCTGGCGCTGGCGGAAGCTCAGGAGGGTCGCAAGCTGGAGGCGCTTCTGGAGCAGGAGTTGCAGGGCGACAATCTGGCGCGCCGCCAAGCGCAATTTCGGGAACGGCTGTATGACCGGACGGTGCATCCCACGCAGATGTACTCGATCGAAGCGGAATCCTGCTGGGAGCAAGCGATCGAGCGGCTGCTCGACGGGCGCGGCGTTGATTCTCAGTGCGCGGAAGCCCTGGCGCGAGCGCTGGTGCGCGAGTTTGCGGGTTTGAACGTGGCGATTCCCGCCAGCGCCGAAGGCGACGAGCTGCTGCTGGATCTGGATTGCTTGATCGCGGCCGAAGATTTCATGCGCTTGCGGTGCGGTCGGGAGTGGCGCACCTATCTGTCGTACTGGGGCGATTGGGACGGCAGCAACCGACCTTCCGGGCAAGGACATCATCTGGTGGCCACGGTGTTGATGGAAAACGTGGCGCGCATGGGACGGTTGCTGGAGCTGCTGCTGGCCGAGGGGGCCGGGGTGGCAGTGAACGCCGCGCTGATTCAGGAAGTGCGGCGTCTGCCGGCTCACAATCGCAAGTTCCGCGCCCTGTTCGACGAGATCAACCGCTTGACCCAGCAACTGGAGCGCCGCTATCGCGGGCTGCTGCCATTCGAAGTTCGGCCCAGCCCGCTGCGCCGGCTGGGGATGAAGCTGAAGGTGGCGCGCGATCCGGTAGTCTTGCTCTGGGAGCACAACGACCGCCTGGAACGGCGGATGCTGGAACTGCGGCGGCAGCGGCGGCGCACGCTGGAATACTACTTCGAGCTGAATCGAGCTTTGCGCGATTGCTTGCGCAGCAACCTTGGCGAGCTACGCCGCCGCTTGAGACGGCAGGAGGTGGCCCTGGCGGCTTCCGCCTATCGCGATTTGCTGAGCCGCTTCGTGATCACGCCCCGGATCCATCAGAACATGGTGACGGCGGCGGATCCCTTCGCCATAGATACGACGGCGTACAACCTCACGGAGATCAACGAAATCGCGGGACGCTACGGCAACCCCGGCATGATTCTCGCGCTCCAGGTCAGCATGTCCTCCGAGCCCGAAGCGCTGATCTCGCTGGATCGCAAGTTGCGCGGGCGGCGCCAAGAGGCCTTACGCACGTCGGAGGCGGAGGTCCCTTCCATCTGGCTCGTGCCGCTGTTCGAAGGCCTGGACATCGTGCAGAGCGTGCGGGGCTATCTCGACAAGCTGTGGCAGTACGCGATTCAGAGCCGCCGTCTGACCCAGAGTCCGGAGCAGCGCTTCGCCGAGCTGATCTCGGAGGTGTTCATCGCGGGCTCGGATCTGAGCCAGGAGGCGGGACAGACGGCGGCGCTGGTGGCCTTCCGGAAAGCCAAGTACGAAATCGTGCGCTGGCTGGCCGAGCGCGGACTAGCCGCCGAGGTGCGCATCAAGCTGGGCGCGGGCGAGCCGATGCAGCGGCAGGGCGCCTACTACGCTCCGGTATCGGGCCGCCCGGCCTTCGATCTCAGCCCTGAGAATCGAGCCCTACTCAGCCAGAGCGTGGGCGCATCGGCTCAGGGCAGCGCGCGCTATGCCGCCACGCCGCTGATGGGCCTGCTGGCCAGCGGCGATCTGATCACCTATCAGAGCAACGCCTCCGAGCGCCTGCGTCATTTGCCCGTCGCCGAACTGGCGCAGGTGCTGCATCATGTAGCCAAGACCCAGCGCTTCGCGATGAGCGAGCTGCGGCGGGCCGCCGAACCGCTGACGGAGACGCGCCTGCCCTACACGGCGCGCGGGCTCCAGGATCTCCGGCGGCTGACGGTGGGCATGCAGGACGAGCTGCTGGAAGAATTCGTCAAGCTGGCCACGGAGAACTTCCGCGCCATTCTCTACGGACGCGAGGAGGACGTGGTGGGCATCTACGCGATTTCCTATTTCATCGCCCGCACGCTTCCTCCCTTGCGCGATCGCCCCACGGTGCGGCCGGCCTCGGGTCCCGCGGCCAGCCGCGGCCAGCGGATCCTGGAGCGCATCGCAGGAGCCATTCCTTTCGCGCGCTACGGCAGCTCGCTGCGGGCCATCGCGCACAACCAGGCGCAAACCTTCCTGTTGGGAATCAATCAATTGACCACAGGATTGTTTCGTTCCCTCAACGGCTTCACACGCGCCCACTCCGAGGAGGGCGAAGGCGACGGCCTGCTGGCCGACCGCATCCTGCCCCATCTGCCGGTCTATGAAATCCTGGAGAGCCTGCGGCTGTACCAGGATCTGGAGCTGAGCTGGCTGTGGCAACTCGAGCGGGCCTATCCGGCGGGCAATTCCGCGTTCACCACGCTGCGCGAGGATGTGGACTCGATTCGCGGCGCGATCCCGCTTTTTCAAAAGGAGCTGCTGCGACGCCACGGCGTGCCGGTGGCGGAGTTTTTCGAAGGCGAGCGTTTCATCCCGCGTCTGCTGCCCGCGCTGCGGCCGGACCTGGCAGTTCTCTTGCAGCCGGATCTGTTCAACACCGATCTGGAACGGCTGCTGGAGCAGATCGGGGTTGCGCCTTCGGCCGCCTGGCGACGGCAGGTCGGCAGACTGCTGGAAATCCCCGAGAGCCTGCGGTTCTGGCGCCGCAAGGCCTGGGAGCTGCTGTTGGAGCCCGTTTACGACCGGGTCTCGCGTTTCGTCGAGCTGGCCACGGCCCTGTATTCGGTGACGCGAAGGGGGAGCGCGCCGGAGCCGGCGATGACCGCACGGCCGATGGCGAGGCGGCAGCCACCGGTGTTTCTGCGCGGCGCTTCCGAGGACTCCTTGCAGCAATTCCTGGCGGCGGCCTTCGAGTATCTTTCGGAAGCGCCGCCGGCTTCGGCGGAGCTGCCGGCCAACGTGGTTCGGGCGATGAAGAAAGACGTGGAGCGCCTGGTGTCCATGGAGGAGCAGGCGCTGCCGCCTCAGCAACAGGAACTGTTGCGCTTCTACCTTCTGCAAATGGCCCGGCTGGCCGGCGAGAACGGCTGAAGGCCGAGCGGCCGCGGCGTCTTGAACCCGCAGTGGTGTAGGATCGTTTCGATGCGAAAAATTCTCGGACATGCGCTCTGGGCGGCCATTTCGATTTTAGGAGCTTTTGCGCTGGCGGGCATCGCGCTGAATCGCGGCGAGCCGGTGAACTCCGTGTGGCTGGTGGTGGCCGCCGTCTGCACGTATCTGGTGGGCTTTCGCTTTTACGCCAAGTTCATCGGGGTTCGGGTGATGGGTCTGAACAACGATCGCGCCACACCCGCCGAGCGGCTGCGCAACGGGCACGACTTCGAGCCCACGAACAAGTGGATTCTGTTCGGCCATCACTTCGCGGCCATCGCGGGGCCCGGACCGCTGGTGGGGCCGGTGCTGGCGGCGCAGTTCGGCTATCTGCCCGGCACGCTGTGGATCATCATCGGCGCGGTGCTGGGCGGCTGCGTGCAGGATTTCATCATCCTGTTCGCCTCCATGCGGCGGGATGGCAAATCGCTGGGTAAGATGGCCCGCGAGGAAATCGGCCGGCTGAGCGGCCTGACGGCGTTGGTCACCGTTCTGTTGATCATCACGATCCTGCTGGCGGTGATCGCGCTGGTGGTGGTCAATGCGTTGAAGGGCAGCCCGTGGGGAACCTTCACCATCGCCTGCACCATGCCCATCGCCGTGTTCATGGGCCTGTACTTGCGCTACTGGCGGCCGGGCAAGGTGCTGGAGGTATCCCTGATCGGCTTTGCGCTGGTGGTGCTGGCGATCTTCGGGGGCGAGTGGGTGGCCGCCTCTCCGACCTGGGCGCCGGTCTTCACGCTCTCGGGAACGGCGCTGGCGCTGGCGGTGATCGTCTACGGTTTCTTCGCCAGCGCACTGCCGGTGTGGTTGCTTCTGGCGCCGCGCGACTATCTGAGCACCTTCGTGAAGCTGGGCGTGGTGTTCATGCTGGCGGGCGGCATCCTGCTGGTGCGTCCTCAACTGGAGCTGCCGCCGCTGACGCGTTTCACCGACGGCACCGGGCCGATTTTCGCAGGGACCATCTTTCCGTTCTGCTTCATCACCATCGCCTGCGGCGCCATCTCGGGTTTTCACTCGCTGATTTCCTCGGGCACCACGCCCAAGATGATCGCTCGCGAGTGGCACGCCTGGCCGGTAGGTTACGGGGCCATGGCGCTGGAAAGCTTCGTGGCCATCATGGCCATGATCGCGGCCTGCGCGCTTCAGCCCGGCGTCTATTTCGCCGTCAACTCGCCGGCGGGGGTCGTGGGCCATACGCCGGAGGCCGCCACGGCCACCATCAGCTCCTGGGGCTTCCCGGTGACGGCCGCGCAGATGGAGGCGCTGGCGCGGGACGTGGGCGAGCAGACGCTGTTGCATCGAACCGGCGGCGCGCCGGCGCTGGCCCTGGGCATGGCCCATATCTTTGCGGGATCGGCGGGCAGGAAGGTGTTGGGCTTCTGGTACCACTTCGCCATCATGTTCGAAGCCCTGTTCATCCTGACCATCATTGATGCGGGCACGCGTGTGGGCCGCTTCATGCTCCAGGATCTGCTGGGTCACATCTGGAAGCCGCTGGGGCGAACGAGCTGGATGCCGGGAGTCATCTTCACCAGCGCGGCGATCGTGCTGGCGTGGGGCTATTTCCTCTATCAGGGCGTGCTGGATCCGCTGGGCGGCATTAACTCGCTGTGGCCGTTGTTCGGAATCTCGAACCAGTTGCTGGCGGCGGTGGCGCTGTGCGTGGCCACCACGATTCTGGTGAAGATGCACGGCGCGCGCTACATGTGGATCACCTGTCTGCCGCTGGCCTGGCTGGTCACGGTGACCTTCGCCGCCGGCTACCAGAAGATCTTCTCGCCTGTGCCGCGCATCGGCTTTCTGGCGCAGGCCGCGGAGCTGGAAGCCGCCATCCGGGCCGGCACAGTGGCGAACGTCGCCGAAGCTCGGGCGCTGATCTTCAACGCCCGGCTGGACGCGGTGGTCTGCGCCGCTTTTCTGATCCTGGTGTTGCTGATCCTTGCGGACTCCATCCGCGTCTGGTACGGAGTCCTGGCAGGGAAACGGGAGGCGCGCCTCACGGAGGCGCCATTCGTCATGACGCAGCTCAAGGCGGAGGAGATATGACGCGATTGAAACGCATCGCGAGTTTGATGCTGGCCTTGCTCAGGGAACTGGCCGATGAGAACGCCTACCAGCGTCACCTGGCGGCTCATGGCCGCCGGCATTCGGCGCGCGAGTGGCGAGAGTTCTGTGATCGGCGCTTGAGCGCCCGTTTCATCCGTCCGAGGTGCTGTTGAAATGCTGGCGCCGGTTCTGTCGCTGCTGCTCCTGGCCCAGGGGCCGCCGGCCACGCGCACCGACGAAGTGCGGGAGGTGTTGCATGGCGTGGAGGTCGTGGACCCGTATCGCTGGCTGGAGGATCAATCCAGTCCCGAGACACGCGCCTGGATCGAAGCGCAAAATGCGTATTCGCGCCCCATCCTGGACTCGCTGCCGCACCGCGCCGCGCTCCTCAAGCGCCTGACGCAACTGATGCGCACCAGCATCACCGAGATGCCCATGGAGCGCGCAGGACGCTATTTCTTCCTGCACAAACGGGCCGATCAGGAACAATTCGTGCTGTATCTGCGTCGGGGCCTCAAGGGCAGCGACGAGGCGCTGGTGGATCCGCACCCCTGGAGTCCGGATCGCACCACTTCGCTCCGCTTGCTGGATGTCTCGGCGGACGGCTCGCTGGTGGCCTACGGGGTGCGCCGGGGCGGTGAGGATGAAGTCGAGGTCCGTTTCCTGGATGTCGAGGCGCGACAGGATCTGGATGATCGGTTGCCGCGGGCCCGCTATCACAGCGTGGCGATTCAACCGGACAAACTGGGCATCTACTACAGCCGCTACACGCCGCAAGGTCCTCGTCTTTACCACCGCAATCTGGGGGCGGGCGTGGATGCCGAGCAAGAGATCTTCGGTCGCGGCTACGGGGTCGAGACAGCTCTTTTCTGCCGGCTGACGGAGGACGGCAAGCGGCTCATCGTGCATGTCAGCTACGGCTCTTCGCGCGACCGCACGGATGTGTACGTTCGCGACCTGACGTCGGATGCGCCGGTGACGCCGATCGTCAAGGGCGTGCCGGCGGCTTTCTTCATCCAGCCGGCCGGCGAGCGATTCTTTGTCCGGACGAATTGGAAAGCGCCCAACTGGCGCGTCATGGTCGGGGAATGGTCGAAGCCCGCACCGGAGAACTGGCGGGAAGTGATCTCGGAGGGGCCTCAAGTTATCGAAGAAGTGGTTGCGACAGGCGGACGGCTGCTGGTGAGTTTTCTGGAGAATGTGCGTTCGCGATTGTGGTTGTATGACGGCCGGGGCCGGCGCTTGAGGGAGATTCCGCTGCCGGGGCTGGGAGCGGTTAACGGTTTGGAGGGACGCTGGGAGAGCCGGGAGGCCTTCTATCATTTCGGGTCCTTCCATCTGCCGCCCACGATTTACCGCGTGGATGCGCCGAGCGGCGAACAGCAGGTCTGGGCGCGGCGTGAAGTCCCGGTCCGCAGCGAGCAGTTCCAACTGGAACAGGTCTGGTTCACTTCCAAGGACGGCACGAAGGCGCCCATGTTCCTGCTGCACCGCAGGGATCTCAAGCGAGACGGCGCACGTCCGACCCTGCTCACCGGCTACGGCGGTTTCAACATCAGCCTCACGCCGGCGTTTTCCGAGATGGCGGTGGCGTGGGCCGAACAGGGCGGAGTCTTCGCGCTGGCCAATCTGCGCGGAGGCTCGGAATTCGGCGAGGCCTGGCACCGAGCGGGCATGCTGGCCAACAAACAGAACGTCTTCGATGATTTCCTGGCGGCTGCCGAGTGGCTGATCGCGAGCCGTTACACGAGTCCTTCGCACCTGGCCATCTACGGGACCTCGAACGGCGGACTGCTGGTGGGCGCAGCCATGACGCAGCGGCCGGATCTATTCGCCGCGGTGGTGTGCCGCTATCCGCTGCTCGACATGTTGCGCTACCACCGGTTCTTGGTGGCCCGTTACTGGGTCTCCGAATATGGCTCGGCGGACGATCCGGAACAGTTTCGTTATCTCTACGCCTACTCGCCGTACCACCGGGTGCGAAAGGGCGTGCGCTATCCGGCGGTTCTGTTGGTCACAGGGGATGCGGACACGCGCGTGGCGCCGCTGCACGCCCGCAAGATGACGGCCTTGCTTCAAGCCTCCACGGGCTCGGGAAAGCCGGTGTTGCTGCGCTACGACACCAAGGCGGGCCACTCACCCGGGATGCCCGTTTCCAAGCGTGTGGAGGACCTGGCCGACGAGATGGCCTTCATGCTGTGGCAGACGACGGGGACGGAGTCTCGCTGAGCGCGGGTCGTCCTCGGTTAGCTCGCACGCGCAGTGCGCCATCCGGGCCTGCCGTTCGCAGGCGGATCGCCGCGACCCCAAGCGGCGGGTGAAAATAGAAGGGTATGGGCATTGGCCGCACTTTGATCCTTCTGGGCGCGGTTCTGATCGTGATCGGGGCGCTGATCACCGTACTGCCCCGGCTGCCTCTGCCCATCGGCAAGCTACCGGGGGACCTGACGTTCCGCGGCAGGAACTGGGTGGTCTATGTGCCGCTCGGCAGTTCGATCCTGATCAGCGTGGTGCTGACGCTGATTTTCTGGCTCCTGGCGCGGCGGTGAGGGGGTCAGTGGGCGCAGATATCTGTACCCGGTTTTTGCAGGACGCGCGAGCGCCAGATGTGGTGTTAAAGGGTGGGCTTCGGTAAAGTCCGCCGCCAACAGCTCGGATCGCTCGTTCATCGCGCGGTGCGGAGGCTCACAGGGGGGACGCCACCCTTGCGCCCGAGCCCGTAAGCAACGCGGAAGACGTCCGGGATGTTCACCCTGCCGTCTCGGAGGCGCAGAAACACCCCCAACTCTTCCAGATCCTGCCGGATCCCGGGGAATCCCTCGTCCAGATGAGCCGGGGGCAAACCTCCCTGAACCTGTTGAAGACGATCCTGAAGCCTGTCGGCGTCGGGGTCCTTTCGCCAGCGCTGTGTGATGGCTGAAAACTCGCACGGCACGGTCAGGCCGTGCAACGGCTTCATGAGGATATCAACCCATGGGTAATCCTCTTTGAGCTCGTTCACGCGGATCTTGGAGGCTTCCTGGACGCCACGCTTGATGCTTTCGTAATGCAGCGCAAATTGGTGTTCGGGGTACCGCGTGTCGGTATCGGAGGCAGCCACCCGCAAGGCTATCAGGAATGAGCGCGGACTTGTGCGACCGCGCGCGTCGGCAAGGTGGTTCGGCACCCAGGTATACGGAAATCCCCGGCGTGGGTCGCGTCCCATCCACTCTCCCGCCAGCTTGTGGAACAAGCTGCGTGAGCGCTCGGGCGCCGCTGGTGGGACCCGATAGATGGCTCCGGTTTGGGAGTCTGGGCTCAAAGGGATGGACTGGAATTTCCTGGCAAGAACTGTCTCCGCTTCTGATCGAAACACTTCAGCGTACTCATGTTTTGCGTTGGCCAGGTGCTGCCACAGCATTCCGTAGAGGTCTTCGCTCGACCAGGTCAGGTCCACCCTGGAAGCCAGGACCTTAGAGGCGTCAGGGAAATCCCCAATACGGCTTTCGTCGAGTTGGTCCTCGCGCAAAAAACACTTGACACGAAGCCGGGCATAGGGTCGAAAATCCAGCGCGAGTTGGAGAATCCCGCGAATGAGGCGGTGCATGGTTTCCCAATCGTTCGCACTGCGATCCAGAGCATCGAACAGCGTGAGATGCCAGGTGTGCCGGTTTGCGAGTGCAGCGTCCTTCTCGGCCAAGATGCGGCTGACTTGTTCGGGGTTGGCGCGGACCCAGTAGACCCATTCGCGCCACGTGCCCGGCCACGCGCGGCCTCGGTCATCCGCGGGCATCAGTTGCCGCACTACAACCGTGCGCCAGACCAGTCGCGCATCTCCGTCCGACGAGGCGAGGAGTTGCTGCAACGTGTCACGATCAGGGTACTTCTCCGGGTTGTGGGTCTCGCCGAACCCCAGGGCAATTTCCGTGTCATGACGGATCTCGGCGTTGGGATCGCCGCGTTCCACTAAGCGGCGGATCTCGGGCCTCTGGAGAGCCGCCCACCAGAAGCTCTTGCCAGCCCCACGCATGCCGGAGACAATCATGGCGTTAGGCCGCAGGGCTTTCAGATGAGAGCTTGGAAAGTAGACAACCCTGGGCTCGGGCGCGGCCCCGTGGAAAGACGTATCTTCGGGCAGAGCGCTCAGCAGTAGCTGACGCATCTTCTGGGGCGGCAAGGCTGGCGGTCGGGTGCTCATACTACGTTGTCTCTCCAGAGGGGTTCGAGCATTGTATCGAGGCCGTCGAGGAAGTCACCGTAGGCGCGGCCGAGCGTGGACGGGGCGGCTTGCGAAAGCGAGTTGATTCCCACAAGTCCGCGATTCCAGTAAATGAGCAAGGGCCAGTGCGGTGCGCTATCGTCCACGAGGTCAAACGAAAACAGGTCTTGGTCCGGTTCCGCATCATCGGGAACCTGGTCGTACAGGGTATCCCGGAACAGGTCCCAGGCGTGCTCGCGAAATGATCGCAGGTATTGCTCCTGCGCTATCTCGGGAATCAGCGCGGCCACCACCTTGAGCCTTTCGCGCAACTGCTGAGAAATGCCGAAGGCATGCCAATGTTCAAACAGGATGCGGTAGCCGGCCCAGGTGGCCGGGCTATCCATCGCCAACAGAAACACGAGCCCATCATTAGCCGTGACTGCTGCCGCCGCTAAGTCGTGCAATCCGTTTCGGCTATCGAGCAAGACGAGGTCCGGTTTGAGTCTGCTTTCCAAGCCTTCCAATAAGCGGCTGAAACGCTGGGGCCATTGCTCCGGCTGGCGGCCTGGTTCGCTGGGCGGACGATCCAAATAGACTCTACCGAGTTTGGCGATATACTCCGGATCGTCTGCTGAAGCGGCGGGCGCCACAAGAATCTCACCCGGAAGAGTCTGCGCCCATCTTGGAGACGCCACCATCCCGTCAATAACCCGGTCGCCCTGCTCAACGAGGTCTTCGACAAACCAGTCCACCACACCGAAGTCCGGGTATTCGCTGGGCTGCAAAAGCAACGAGGAGACTCCTGGGGACTCCAGGTCCAGATCCAAAACCAGCACCCGGCGGCCCTTTCGGGCGAGATGAGCGGCAACCACCGCAACAGTCGTGCTCCGCCCGACTCCCCCTTTGATCGAAAACAGCGTTAAACGGGGAGGGTGTTTTTCGCCGGCCCTCAGAGGCGCCGTTAGGCTCCAACCGGCCCCCGTCAGCAACCGATCCACAAGGATCAAGTCTATGTTCCCGGCCTTGCGAGGACGTCCTTCCCGAGCCAATCTCTGCAACTCGTCGCGTCCAAAGGGCAGCACCGCCCGATCCGCGGGGTATGCGTGGGCGCCGAGGCGCTCCTGGAGCCGTACTGCGAGTCTTTCGATCTCCCGGAACTGCTCCTCGCTTCCCTCTTCGGGAGCCAGCAGGCGGACCCGTCCCCACAGGTCACGAACACAGACTAGCTCTTGGATGCCTGACGCCGCCAGGCCCGAGCTTGCTTCTCGGGCAGCTCTCTCGACTACCACCCAAACTTCGCCAAAGCGAATCATCTCAGGCACCGAAGTAACCCTCCCTCAACGCGAATTGGAGAGTGTTTCTCACTGTCGAAGCCGCCGTCCGGTGGTAATCCACGCGGGACTGGTTAAAAATCGAGCGATGGTGGTAGCGCTGCTCGATACTCCAGTCGGCAAAGGGATTGCCCTGGGGCAAGTGGGAGGCCAAGTGCGCATAGCCCCGACCTTGCGCCTCCGTGAGGAATTTGTCCCACAGTTGGTTGACGTGCTTACGAAAGCCGGTGCTCGGTGGAAGATCGCCGGCTTCCGCTTCCGCGAAGCCCAATCTGACTAGTAGACTTTTCAGGGCACACTCCGCGCTCAGGCCGTAAAGGTGGCCGGCGTTGGGAAGGCGTCCTTGCTGGAAAAGCAATTCTGCATCGGTCCAGTGCCGCTCATGAGCGTCGAGATAATCCACTCTGGGAGTCACGCCGGCCATACTCTCATCCTCGAAGTGAGAGCCTCAGAGGGCGCGTAGCCCACGCAGCGTAGTCTATGATAACAAGCGAATCGGGACAAGCCGACAGAGAACCGTTTTCGGTGCAGGCTGCGGATAACCGGGCGGCCTCCCCCGGGCGAGTTCTACCTGTCAGGCTCGCCAGATCCGCCGGGCGAAGTCCCCTTCCTGGCTGGTCGCTAAGTCGGGAAGGACGAAACCCGAAACGGGGTAGACGTTAACCGGCCTTTGACGAGCCGCCGCGACGCCGCTCTCCGCCCCGCCAGCAGCTCGGTCATCCGCCCTGGCGCCAGGCGTTTCTGGCTCCTGGCGCGGCGGTGAGGGCGTCAGGCGAAGTAGACGGTCTCGAAGACCTTGCAGAAGCGCGCCATGTCGCTTTCCGTACCGATCGAGACGCGCAGCATTTGATCGAGCGGCGGGAAGGGCCTGCCGACGGCGACGCCGCCTTGCCACAAGGCTTCGATGACGGGGCGGACGTCGCGACCCAGGTGAATCATGACGAAGTTGGCGTGCGGCTCGATGTAATTCAGCTTGCGTTCTCGCAGCCACTCGCAGAAGGCCCGGCGAACTCGCCTCAGACGCGTACGACGTTCGGCGATCAACGGCGGTCCCTCTTCCAGCGCCGCGAGCACGCCCCGGGCGCTTGCGTAGGAGATCACGCCGCTGCGGAAAGGCCGCATGCGGCGAATCAGATCGGCGCGCGCGCAGCCGAAGCCCACGCGCAATCCGGCCATGCCGTAAATTTTTGAAAACGTGCGTGTGACGATGACGTTCCTGCCTTCGCGCACGTACTTCAAAGCGCTCAGCGGCTCGGGGTCCTCGACGAAGTGCAGGTAGGCTTCATCCACCAGCAGCAGGACGCCTGAGGGCAGATTCTCCACGAGCCAGGCCAGCCTGTCGGCGGGCGTTAGCGCTGAAGTTGGGTTATTCGGATTGCACAAGTAGATCAGCCCGCCGCCGGCCTGGAGGGCCGCTGCCCGGAGGCGTTCGACGTCGGCGGCATAGCCCTCCGTGAGCGGCACACGGATGACGCGACGGCCCAGCGCAGCGGTCAGATCCGCCGGCAACTCGAAGGAAGGATCGGGCGTGATCAGAGGTCGGGTCTCCGAGGTGAAGGCATGCACGGCGGCGCAGAGGACTTCGCTGGATCCGGCTCCGACCAGCACCTGATCGGCTGCGAGCTGCTCGCTGCGCGCGATCCCGGCGTAGATCTCGGGGAATTCCGGATAGTGGTAGCGCCAGCACTCAGGCAGCACGCGGGCCATGGCCTCCAGCGCCCGGGCGGGCGGGCCGTCCGGGTTTTCGTTGGCGTTGAGCCAGATCATGTCGGGCGGAGCCTTTCTCTCGAGCAGGGCGCGCTGAGCCAGGGCCCGCTCGCCGCCGGCGACCAGCGCCGCCACCGATGCCAGATCTCGCGAAAACCGGCGTCGCGTGAACATGCTCGCATCATAGCGCGGCCCCGAGGAGGCGGTGAGGCTGCGCGCAAGACCGGAAGTTTAGTCAAATAGTCCCGTAAGGCGGGTGCGACCCGTTCCGACTTTTTCGGCTCGCGCTGCGTCATTCCACAAGGAGCCGTGGGTTGATCTTCCGGGAAGTTGAAGACCGCGATCTGATCCCGCGGGCCCGGCGGGGAGACGTGGAAGCGTACAACCTGCTGGTCTCGCGCTGGGAGAAGCGCGTCTACAACTACCTGTTGCGGTTGGTCGGAGACCGGGAGGATGCGCTGGATCTGGCGCAGGAGGTCTTCTTGAAGGCTTACCAGAACCTGGGGAAGCTGGAAGACGCCGGGCGGTTTGGGCCGTGGTTGTTCCGCATCGCGCACAACGAGGCTTTCTCGCTGCTGAGGCGGCGGCGTCCCGAAGGCGATGCTCCAGGCGAGTTGCCGCAAGAAGGCCTGAGCTACCGCATGTATCCGATGGAGTTGAATCTGGCTGTCGCGCGGGCGCTCGAGCAGTTGAGCGCCGAGCAGCGCGAGGCGGTGATCCTGAAGATCTACCAGGGCTTCAAGTTCGAGGAGATGGCCGAGGCGCTGGATTGCCCGGTCTCGACCGTCAAGTCGCGGCTCTACACGGCGCTGGATCGTCTGAAAGAGATGCTGGCGCCGGCCCGAAGCGAAGAGGGCTGAGGGCGGCGGAGAACGGGGTGAGGAATGAGTTGCGCGCCATTCGATATCAAAGGCTACTTACTGGGCGAGCTGAACGAGTCCGAGAGGAAGCGCACGGAGGCGCATCTGGCGGTGTGCCCGGCATGCCGCGAGGAGCTGGAACGGCTGCGCTGGACCCAGGCGGCATTGCTGGCCCTGCGTGAGGAAGAGATCCCGCGGCGGATCGCCTTCGTCTCCGACCCGGTGTTTCCGCGGCGCCGGTGGCAATGGTTGCTGGCTTCAGGACCGCGGCTGGGATTCGCGTCGGCGCTGGTGCTCGCGCTGGCGATCGTGGCCCACGGCGTTCTGGCGCGCGCGCCGGCGCCTCCGGCCGCCGGCGTTGACGTAGCGGCGCTCGAGCAGCGCATCAGCGCGGAAGTGGAGCGGAGGCTCGAGACCGCGGTCCGCAACGCGGTCGAGGAGGCCGAGGCGCGGCAGCAGGCGCGCCTTCGGCAAGTTGTGGCCGAGTTGCGGCAGGAGCTGGAATTTCAGCGCAAGGCCGACCTGCTGGCCGTGGAGGAGAACTTCCATGTGCTGAAGAAGCGCATGAACGTGCTGCAAATCCACCTGGCCAGCAATCTGGAGGGGGTGGCGCGATGAGAGGGCTCATCTGGCTGCTGGCGCTTGTTTCGGCGGGGCCGGCGGCGGATCGCCCGCGCGCCGTGCGCCAATCGCTGGCCACTCTGGAACGCATCTTTGACTCGCGCATCGAGCGGCAAAGCATCGAGGATCCGTTCCTGCTGCTGGGGACGACGCGGGGCGTCTACCTGGAGGGTTACGGCGCAGTGCTGACGGCGGAAGTCAATCTGGTGACCGGGCCGGCGATCACGCCTTTCCGGCCCTCGCTGAGCAAGGAGGACATCGCACGGCTGCACGCCAAGAAACAGCAGCGATTGCCCCTGTTGCGACAGGTGATGCGGGATCTCTTACTGGATGCGGCCGGTTCGCTGGACGCGGTGCCTCCCGAAGAGCAAATCGTGCTGGCCGTGACGCTGTTTTACTACTCCTGGGAAGACCGAACCGGACTGCCCGGGCAAATTCTGATGCAGGCGCAACGGCAACAACTGCTGGCGCTGAAGCAGCGCGGCGCGGCAGCGGCGGAAGCGGCCATTCAGACGAGGGAGTACTGAGGCATGCGGCTCGGCGAAATGCTGATCGCTCGCGGGCTGATCTCGGAGGAGGACCTCGAGCGAGCGCTGGAAATTCAGCGCGAGCGCGGCGACAAGATCGGCAAGATCCTGGTGGATCTGGGATTCGTGGCGCTGCGCGACGTGCTGGCGGCGTTGTCTGAACAGCTCGGCGTGCCGCTGGTGAACGTGGACTCGCCGCCGCCGGTGACGCCGGAAATCGAGGGGCTTTCGCCGCGCTTCATGCGCCAGTGCCGTTTCATCCCCATCGCTCAGGAAGGAGCCAGGCTCACCATCGCCATGGCGGATCCGCTGGATTTCGAGACCATCTCGGCGGTGCGCGGCTTCACGGGGCTGGAGGTGGAAACGGCGCTGGCTGCGGAAGCCGAGATTCTGGACGCCATCGAGAAGTATTACGGGGAGACCGAAAGACACGCGCGGGAGACCGTGACGGCCGAGGGAGATCGCGAAGAAGATCTCGAACAGCTTCGCGACATGGCCAGCGAAGCTCCGGTGATTCGGCTGGTCAACGCCATGATCGCCTCGGCGATCGAAAAGCGCGCCAGCGACATCCACCTGGAGCCGTTCGAGAAAGAATTCCGCGTGCGTTACCGCATAGACGGCGTGCTCTACAATCAGGAGCCGCCGCCGCGGGAGCTGAAGGCCGCCATCATCTCGCGCGTGAAGCTGATGGCCCGGCTGAACATCGCGGAACGGCGCCTGCCGCAGGACGGTCGCATCAAGATCAAAGTGCTGGGCCGCGAGGTGGATCTGCGCGTCTCAACGCTGCCCACGCTGTACGGAGAAAGCGTGGTCATGCGGTTGCTGGATCGCTCGGCGGGGGATTTCTACGATCTGACGCGGCTGGGCTTCGACGAGCACATGCTGCGACGCATGGAGCACTTCACTTCGCTGCCGCACGGGATTTTCCTGGTGACCGGGCCGACGGGCAGCGGCAAATCCACCACGCTGTATTCGGCGCTGAAGCGCATCAACCAGCCGGACAAGAAGATCATCACCATCGAGGACCCGGTCGAGTATCAGATGGACGGCATCAACCAGATTCACGTCAATCCGCAAATCGGATTGACGTTCGCCAGCGGCCTGCGACACATCGTGCGCCAGGATCCGGACGTGATCATGGTGGGGGAGATCCGGGATCGCGAAACGGCGGACATCGCGATTCGCGCGGCCCTCACGGGTCACTTCGTTTACTCGACGCTGCACACCAACGACGCCCCCAGCGCCATCACGCGCCTGACCGACATGGGGGTGGAGAATTACCTGCTGAGTTCGACGCTGGTGGCGGTGCTGGCGCAGCGGCTGGTGCGGCTGATCTGTCCGCATTGCAAGGCGCCGGCCGGAAGGCGCACGACGCCGACCGGCGAGATGATCGAAACCTGGCGCGGCGCGGGTTGCCCGCGTTGCTTCGGCACCGGGTACTCGGGCCGCATCGGGATCTTCGAGTTGATGGAGATGAACGACGAGCTGCGGCGGCTGATCATGGAGAACGCCGACGCGGTGGCGTTGACGGCCGCGGCGCGGCGCAACGGCATGCGCCGGCTGGCCGAAGACGGGTGGATGAAAGTGCGCGCCGGTTTGACCACGGTCGAAGAGGTGCTGCGGGTGACACAGGAGTTTTGATGGCCGGCTTTTACTTCCGCGCGGTGGCTCCCGACGGCAAGCTGCGCGTGGGCACGCTGTCGGGCCAGAACGAACGGGAGGTGGCGCGCGAGCTGCGCCGTCAGGGTCTGATTCCGATCTACGTGGGCGTCGAACCGCGCAGGGGATTCCAGATGCGGCTTCCGGCGTGGAGCCGCGGGCGACGCCGCGACGTGCTGTTCTTCACGCAGGAACTGGCCACCCTGCTGAGCGCGGGCGTGCCCCTAGATCGAGCGCTGAGCATCACTTCCGAGCTGACCGAGCACGCCGAGTTCCGGCTGGTGGTGCAGGATGTGCTCCGGATTCTCAAGGGGGGCAAGTCGCTGGCCGAGAGCCTGTCGGCGCATCCGGAGTACTTTTCCGAGCTGTATGTGAACATCGTGCGCGCGGGCGAAGCGGGCGGGGCGCTGGCGCCGGTCTTCGAGCGGCTGGCGGAATTCGAGCGCACGCGCGACGAGCTGCGCACTTACATCCTGTCCTCGATGATTTACCCGGCGCTGCTGGTGGTGGTAGGCCTGGCTTCGATACTGGTGATGCTGTATTTCGTGGTGCCCCGCTTCGCCCAGGTGTTTGCGGAATCGCGACTGCGCATGCCGCTGGCCACCCAGATGCTGCTGGAAGCCAGCAACGTTCTGAAGCGCTACGGCTGGGTGGCGCTGAGCGGCCTGCTGGCGGCGGCCATCGGCTGGCGCGCATACGTGCGGACGCCTTCGGGCCGCTGGTGGTGGGACGGTTTTCGGCTGCGCCTGCCGCTGTTGGGAGAAGCGCTGCGGCGCGCCGAGACGTCGCGCTTCGCGCGCGCCATGGCGACGCTGGTGGCCAACGGGGTGCCATTGGTGCAATCCTTGAATATTTCGGCGGCCATCCTGGGCAATCGCCGCATCGCGCGATCGCTGGAAGCGGTGGCGCAGGGCGTCAAGCGCGGTGAAGGCATCGCCGGGCCGCTGCGCAAGACCGGGCAGTTTCCGGCGCTGGCCGCCCACCTACTGAGCGTGGGCGAGGAAACAGGGCGGCTGGACCAGATGTTCAGTCGCATGGCGGAGATTTACGAGAACGAGACCCGCGCCGCGATCCGGCGGTTCACCACGCTGTTCGAACCGCTGGTCATTCTGGTGATGGGCGTGATGGTCGGGATCCTGGTGTTGAGCATGCTGCTGGCGATCACCAGCATCAACGAGGTGGCGATGTGAGCGAGCAAACACGAGTCAGGAGTCGGGAGTCGGAGGGCGTGGCGTCGAGGCGTCGCGCCGAAGCGGGCATCACGCTGATCGAGATGCTCGTGGTGGTGACGATCATCGCGCTGTTCGCCGGGCTGGTAGTGCCGCGGATGCTGCGCCGCACGGACACGGCGCGCATCACCGCCGCTCGAGCGCAGATCAACGCCTTCATGACGGCGCTGGGGGCTTACAAACTGGACACCGGAGTTTATCCGACGACCGAGCAGGGCTTACAGGCGCTGCGCGTGCAACCTCCGGGAGTCACGCAGTGGCAGGGACCCTACCTGCCGCAGGAGATTCCGGTGGATCCCTGGGGCCGTCCGTACGTGTACAAGTATCCGAGCGAACACGGCGACGAACCGGAGATCATCTCCTACGGAGCCGACGGGCAGCCCGGCGGCGAGGGAATCAACGCCGACATTGTGAGCTGGAAGAGTCAATGATGCGCCGCAAGGCGGCTGAGACCGGCGTCACGCTGATCGAGCTGCTGATTGTGACGGCGTTGATCGGGTTGCTGGTGGGCATCACGTTTCCCTCCATCGGGGCCGGCGTGGACTCGCTCAGGATGGCCTCGGCAGCCAATCAGGTGGCCGATTTCTTCAACGTGGCGCTGAACCATGCGGATCGCCGCCAACAGGTCGTCGAGCTGACGGTTTGGCCCCAACAGGGACGGCTGATGCTGCGCTCGAGCGAGCCGGGGTTCGTGCGGTCGCTGGAGCTGAGCGAGGGCGTTCGGATCGCGGCAGTTCATCCGGAACTGCCGCAGGTGGAAGAGGGACCTCGCCGGTTCCTGCTGCTGCCGGGCGGCGCGACGCCGGGCATCAGCATCCAGTTGCAGAATCGGCGGGGCATGCGTCGCCTGGTGCGCCTGGATCCCATCACGGGGGCGCCGCGCATCGAAGCGGCGGAGTCCACGCGATGAGAAGCCGCGGCTTCACGCTGCTGGAAATGCTGGTGGCCACCACCATCATGGGGATTGCAGTGGTGAGTCTTCTGGCGGGGCTTTCAACCTCGCTGCGCAACGCGGCGCGATTGACGGAGGCCGACCGCATCGCGTTGCTGGCGCGGCGGCAGATGGACGCGCTGCTGCTGGATCCGCGGCTGCCGAAGTTCACGGTGATCGCGGCCGAGTTCGACCCGTCGCTGACCGGCGGCGTGCGCGCGGGCTGGCGGGCCCGCGTCACGCCCTTTGAAATGCAGCCCAAGGCCGGTCCCGGGGCATCGCTGCTGGAGCGCGTGGAATTGGAGATCTGGTGGGCGGTCAGCGAAGACCGGCAGCGCACCTTCCGGCTGGAAGCCTACCGCCGCGGCGTGCTGTCGCCGACTGATGCAGCTCAGTTGGGGGAGGTCGGGCCGTGAGATCCAGAGGCCGGCGCGGCGTGACGCTGATGGAGCTGCTGATCGCGGTTTCGCTGCTCAGCCTGCTGTCGGTCGGCTTGCTGATGGCGATGCGCGTGGGGCTGGACGCCATGGAAAAGACCAACCGCCGCCTGGCCGACAACCGGCGGGTGGCGCGCGCCCAGCGCATCCTGGAGGAGCAAATCGCGGGCTTCATGCCCGTGGTGGCGGAGTGTTTTCCGGGCCCGGAGCGGCCGCGTGTCAGGCTACCGTTCTTCCAGGGCGAGCCGCAATCCATGCGCTTCGTCTCCAGCTTTTCGCTGACGGAGGGCGCGCGCGGCTATCCCCGCATTCTGGAGTTTCAGGTGATCCCGGGGGAGAACAACCAGGGCGTGCGGCTGGTGGTGAACGAGCATCTTTATACCGGACCGTGGGGCGCGGGTGAGTTCTGCCTGGGGCTGGGACCTGATCCTCTTCTCGGGGCGCAGGTTCCCCTGTTCCGTCCCATCGAGGTGGGACCGAGGTCGTTTGTGCTCGCGGACCGTTTGGCGCACTGTCGGTTTTCCTTTCGCGAGGTGCTTCCTCCTCCGGCGCTGGAGCGTTGGGTCCCGCGTTGGGTGCAGCCGCAATGGCCCACTGCGGTACGCATCGAGATGGCCCCTCTGGAGCGCGATCCCTCGCGCGTACAGCCGATGGAGCTGGTGGCGCCCATCCGCGTGAACAAGATTCCGATGACCGATTATGTGGACTGAACGCCATCGTGAGCGCCGGCGCGGCGGCGCGCTCCTGGCGGTGCTGTGGTTGACGGCGGCCCTGTCAGCCATCGGCCTCGCGGTGGCCTCAAGGGTGCGCGCCGAAACCGAGCGCAGCGCGACGGCGCTGGAGGGCCTGCGGGCTTACTACCTGGCGGTCGGAGCCATCGAGCGCGCGATCCTTTACATGGACTGGGGGCCCGGACCGATGGGGCCGGACGGCACACCGCGCTACTGGGCGCCCTGGCGCTCGCGGATCTATTTTCAGTTTCCCGCCGGAGACGCGGTTGTCGAGATCATCCCGGAATCCGCCAAACTGAACCTGAACACCGCCAAGGCAGAAGATCTTTTCGCACTGCTGGTGAGTTTGGGCGCCGAACCGGAGCGGGCCCGAGAGATCGCTCTGGCGATCGTGGACTGGCGCACTCCCGCGCCCGGCGGCCAGCTTTCGCCCTTCGACCAGTATTACCTGAACCTGGTTCCGTCTTTTCGCGCTCGCCATGCGTCTTTTGAAGAGGTTGAGGAAGCTTTGCTGGTCAAGGGCATGACGCCGGAGTTGTTCTACGGAGACTACACGCCGGACGCTGAGGGGCGCCTGCAACCGCGCGGCGGCTTTCGCGACTGCGTGACCGTTTACGGCAGCTCCGGGAAGGTGGATGTGAATACGGCGCCCGCGCCGCTGCTGGCGGCGGTGGGTTTGAGTCCCGGAGCCGTGTCGTGGATCGTGCAGACGCGGCGGCTGAGGCCCTTCCGGGACATGCGGGAGCTGGAGCCGGTAACGGGTGAACCTGGATTCCACCGACTCGGCATCGGCGGCAACACGATTTTCACGCTGCGCGCCACAGCGCGGCTGCGGTTGGCGGACGGGAGGCTGTCGGACTCCAGACGCTCTGTGGCCGCCACCATCAAACGCCTGCCGCCGGGATTCGACCGCACGTATCACATTCTGCGTTGGTACGAGAACGCCTGGGCGCACGGCGCCGAGCCCGAGATCTGGTTGCCGGCGCCGGCGGTGGCACCATGACATCCGCCATCCGAAATCCTGTGTTGCGCAAGTGGCTCGCGGTAGGCACGGGAGTGGGCTTGGAAGTCGGCGCTCGTGATCTGCGCGTCACAGTGGCCCGCGTGCGCCCGACGGGCGTGAGGGTGTTGGGGGCCGCCGTCATCGAAGATTTTCGCGGGCGGCCCGCGGCGGAGTGGGGGGCCGAGTATGTCGCTTTTCTGAAGCGGTTGGGGTTGCAACATCTGGCGGCCACGGTGCTGCTGCCGCGCCGAGAGGTCATAGTGCGGCTGCTGGCGCTGCCGGGCGTGAGCACGCGCGATCTGGGTGCGGCGATCGGCTTCCAGATTGACGCTCTGCATCCGTATCCCGAGGAGGAGGCGACATGGGTGTGGGGGCGGCTGGATGGTTCCGAGTCCGTGCTGATCGGGATCGCACGGCGGGAGTTGATCGCGCAGTATGTGAGCCTGTTCGCCGAAGCGGGGGTGAAGGCCGCGGCCTTCACGTTCTCGGCGGCGGCTTTGTACTCGGCCCTGCGGTTGCTCGGGTCGCCTCCGGCCGGCGGTTTTCTGGGCTGGCGCGAGGAGGAAGGCGCGCTGGAGGTGTACGGCGAGAGCCCGGCGCGCCCCGTTTTTTCGGCGGAATTTCCCGCAGGCCGCGAACGGGCCGCGGCCATGGCGGCGGCGGAGTTGCGTTTGGGAGCGGATGTGACGCCCCGTAACGTCGAGGAGCTGTTGCCGCGGCCCGAAACATTCCCTAGTAATTTTGATTTGTCGCGCTACGCGCTGGCGTACGCTGCGGCGTTGGCGGGCGCCTGCCGGTGGCCGGCCCTGGCGCTCAACCTTCTGCCTCCCGAGCACCGAGCCGTGGGCTCCCGCGCCATTTACCTTCCGACGGCCGGGTTGCTGATTCTGCTGGCCGCGCTGAGCGCGGGTTTGGCGGCCGTGCGGCCCCTCGAGGACCGACGTTACCTGGCGGCGTTGCGAGCCGAGATCGCGCGGCTGGAGCCGGAGGCTCGCAAGGCGGCGGAACTGGATCGGGCGATCGAGACCGCGCGGGCGCGAGCTCGCCTGCTCGACGAGTTCCGGCGGCGATCGCGGGCCGACCTGGACATGCTGGAGGAATTGACGCGCCGGCTGACGCCTCCGACCTGGCTCAACCAGCTCGAGATCACGCGCGATGCGGTAACGCTGGCGGGCGAGACCGAACAGGCGGCCGGCCTGCTGAGGCTGCTGGATGAATCGCCGCTGCTGCGCAACTCAGAATTCGTGATGCCGATCGCGCGCGTGGGGAACGGCGAAACGTTCCGCATTCGCAGCGTGCGCGAAGGGGGGACGCCGTGAAACTGAGCGATCGAGACCGGCGCGCCCTGGTCCTGCTGGCGGGGGCTGTGGCAGTAGCGCTGATCGCTCACTTTGCTCTGCCGGGCGAAGCGCCGGCGCCTGTGGTGGCGGCCACGGGGGACATCCCCACGGCGGAAAGGCGACTGGAACGCCTGCGACAGGCGGCGGCTTCCGTGCCGGGCAAGCAGGAGGTCCTGAAAACCGTCACCGCCGAGCTGGCGCAACGCGAGAAGGCGGTGATCCAGGCGGAGACGGGCGCTCAGGCGCAGGCCCGGGTGCTCGAGATCGTGAGGCGCGCGGCCAAGGCGCTGCCCTCGCCGATTGAGATTCGCGCCATCGAGCTGGGCCAGATCCGGCCTTTCGGCCAGGAGTACGGCGAGGCCCTGGTCAGCGTGTCCTTCGAGTGCCGGATCGAAGAGCTGGTGAACTTGCTGGCTGAAATCACGGCGCAGCAGGAGCTGGTGGCGTTGCACGAGTTGAGGATCGGCAGCGCCAACCCCAAGGAAAAGACGGTGAACGCCCGAATTACGGTCTCCGGCATCGTGCCACGCAGCCTGGTGCCGGAGAAGAAAGGACTGACGCGGTTTTGAGGCGGAAGCTTCTGGCGCTGGATCTAGCGTTACTGGCATTAGCCCTGGCGGCGGGGTGGCAATTGCGTCGGCAATGGCTGGAGGCGCGGCATCGCGAGCAGACGGTGCTCGGACGGACTGTGAAGCCCCTGCCGCCGCCACCGCTCACGCCGCTGCCCATCCCGGAGCCGGTGCGCGCGGCGGCTTACGCGGAGGTGGCGGAAAAGATGCTGTTCAGTCGCGACCGCAATCCGACGGTGATTGTGGAGAAGCCGCCGGAGAAGCCGTTGCCGCCGTTGCCTGCGCTGTACGGCGTGATGGACCTTGGCGACGGGCCGACGGCCATCATGAGCGAGAAGGCCGGCGGGCCGGGCCAGGGAGTTCGCGCCGGCGAGAAGATCGGGCCGTTCAAGTTGGTCTCGCTGACGCCACAGGAGGCGGTCTTCGAGTGGGAAGGGCGCACGGTGAGCAAGAAGTTGGAGGAACTGATTCCGCGCAGCAGTTCCACGGAAGCAGCGGCCACGACGCCGCGCGCCTCCGAGCAAGGGCCGCCGCAGCCTGTGGTTCGGCAGGCCGCGGCATCCGGGCCCGGGCCCTCGATCGGCGGCGAAGTGCGCGCCTGTCAGCCGGGCGACAGCGACCCGCCGGGCACAGTGCGCGAGGGGTATCGCAAGGTCGTGACGCAAACACCCTTCGGCCAAATGTGTCGTTGGGAACCGGTCAAGTAAGCAGGAAAGAGGTGCAAGACAATGATGACGACACGCATCCTTCTGGCAGTTCTGGCGTCCTCGCTTGTGGTGGGCGCCGACGAGAAGAAGCCGGCCGAAAAAGCTGCTCGGCCGGCTCGCGTGGAGGCGAAAGCGGAGGGGATTCCTCCGGACGCCAAGGAGATCGAGCCGGGCGTCTACCGCTGGAAAGATCGCGAGGGCAAGAGCTGGATTCTGCGGAACAGTCCCTTCGGGGTCTTGAAAGGCGAGGAGAAAACGGAGCCGGCGGTAGCCGAGCAAGATCTGCCGCAGGGCTTGAAGGTCATCGAGGAGGGCGATGAGCTGCGCTTTGAGCGGGCGACGCCCTTCGGCATCACACGCTGGAGGAAGAAGAAGACGGATCTGGACGAAATGGAGCAGCGGGCCTGGGAGCGCGAGCAGAAGAAGAAATCCGAGAAGAAGGCGAAGGAGTAAGGCGATGCGAGCCGTGGTTGTCTTGCTGGCGCTGGCGATCGGCGCAGCCTGGAGTCAGCAGCCCGCAGCGCCGCCCAAGCCGGAAGCCGCAGGGGCTGCCGCCACGCAAACGTCACCGGCGCAGGCGACGCCGGCCCCTTCGGGCGGCTTCGTTTTGAATCTGCAAAACGCTTCGCTGACGGACGTGGTTGACGTGCTGGCGCGCCGGCTCAAAATCAACTACATTCTGGATCCGCGGGTGAAGGGATCGGTGACGCTGAACACTTACGGCGAGCTGCGCGCGGTGGACGTTCGGCCGTTGCTGGAGACCATTCTGCGCATCAACGGCGCGGCCATGGTGCAGGTCGGCGAGCTGTACCGCATCGTGCCGGTGAGCGACGTGTCGCGGCTGCCGCTGCCGCCGCAGACCGACATCAAAAGCTTCCCGGACGACGAGCGGATGCTGATGAATCTGGTCTTCCTGAAGTACGCGATGGTGGGGGAGCTGACGAAGCTGCTCCAGCCCTTCCTGGGTGAGGGCGCGGCGGTGACGGCTTATGAGCCGGCGAATCTGCTGATCATTCTGGACAACGCGCGCAACATGCGGCGCACCATGGAGCTGATTGCGCTGTTCGACAGCGATACTTTTGCAGCTCAGCGCGTGCGTCTGTTCGAGACCAAACACAGCCGGCCATCCGACATCGCCAAGGAGCTGGAGACGGTTTTCAAGTCCATCTCGCTCACCGAGAAGACGTCGAGCGTGCGCTTCATTCCCCTGGACCGCATCAACACGATCATCGCCGTGGCGCCCAATCCCGGAGTTTTCGATCAAGTCGAAAATTGGCTGAAGAAGCTGGACATCCCGGTGAAGATCACCGCAGGGGCGGTAGACAACTATGTGTACCGTGTCAAATACGGGCGCGCGGAGACGCTGGCGCAGGCCATCATGATGCTGTACATGGGCGGCGGCTACTACGGGATGTTCGGCATGGGCTACGGCGGGCTGGGCTACGGCATGGGCTACGGGGGCATGGGTTACGGCGGCCTGGGATACGGCATGGGTTACGGCGGCCTGGGGTACGGGGGCATGGGATACGGCGGCTTCGGCTACGGCATGGGTTACGGGGCCATGATGCCCGTCTATGGTGGGTACCCGCCCGTTTACACGCCGGGTCAACCCGGCACGCTCCTCACCCCTACGGGACCGGTCACCACGGGCACCGGCACGCAACCGGCAGACCTGACCGGGACGTATTTGGGGGCCGCTCAGGCGCAAGCAGCCGCCGTGGCGCGCATTCCGCGCGTGGTGCCCAATCCGTTCGACAACACCCTGCTCATTCAAGCCACGCCCCAGGAATACGAGCAGATTTTGAAATTGCTGCGGGAGCTGGACGTGCCGCCGCGCCAGGTGCTGGTCGAGGCCAAGATTTACGAGGTGGCCCTGACCGGCAGCTTCGCCAGCGGCGTGCAGGCCTTCCTGCAAAACCGGGGCGGCGGAGACGTCGGCAACGCCGGCTTGACCAGCCGGACCTTCCAGGCCGCGACTTCCGGCGAAGGCACGCTCATGACGGCCGGCCTGCTGGTGGGACGCAGCCGCGAGCTGTTGGGCTTTCTCACCGCGCAAGAAGCCACCGGCAGGGCGCGCGTGATCTCGGCGCCCAGCGTGATCGCCACCGACAGCATCCCGGCCTCGATCAATGTGGGCACCGAGGTGCCCACCTTAGCGGCCCAGGCCGTCAGCCCGATTCAATCCGGCGGATCGTCGTTGTTCACCAACTCGATTGTCAACCGGCAAAGCGGCGTAACGTTGAACGTGCTGGCGCGCGTCAATCCCACCGGCATTGTCACGCTGGTGATCAACCAAGAGGTCAGCGCGCCGCAGCCGCCGGCGGCCAGCAGCGCCATACAATCGCCCTCGTTTTCCCGACGCAGCGTGCAGACGCAGGTGACGGTCAACGACGGGGACACCATCGCCATCGGCGGCATCATCCAGGAGTCCAACACCAGCGCCTCTGCGGGTGTGCCCCTGTTGCATCGCATTCCCGGCCTGGGCGCTCTGTTCGGCAACAAGAGCACCAGCAAGGAGCGCACGGAGCTGATCGTCTTCATGACCCCGCGCGTGATCTACGACACCACGGAGATCACCGAGGCCAGCGACGAGCTGAAGGCGCGAGTGCGGGAACTGCGCAAGCTCGTCAAAGAGTAAAGCGGACTGCCACCGGAGCTCACGGGGCCTGCAAGGGCGTCCTCCCGGGGGCGCTCGCGGGGTTACCGGGCGCACGCGGCGCTGTGTTTCAATCTTAGAAGGATGCGGCTACACGAGACTGCGTTGATCGTGTTGGTTGGCTTCGTCTGGGCGCCGCTCGGCTTAGCGCATCGCATGCAGCAACCCGTCCCCACTGCCAGGGTGGGCGCGGAATCCATCCCCGCGATCCCTCACGGGCTCCCCGAGGACCGCGGGAACCACGAGGGGCCGGCTTCCGAGAACCTCGAGGACGGAGGCGACGGGCTGATTCGCCCGGTCATCGCTCCCCGGAGGGGCCCGGAAACCGAGCCCGGCCCCGGCTTTCAATGGGAGCCCGCCATCAAACAGGGAAGCTTGTTTCTGGCCATCATGCACGGCTTCCGGTTAGCGACGGAACCGGGCACCCGCGAGGAGCTGCGCGGCCCGTTCCTGCGCGATTATGTAGCGTCCATCAAGGGTCTGCGCGGTTGGGGTGACGGCGATCCGTTCATCGTCAACTACGTGGGCCACCCGTTTCAGGGGGCTGTCTCCGGTTATATCCAGATCCAGAACGATCCGCGCTTCCGTCGCCTGGAGTTCAGCAGCGCGCGGCCTTACTGGACGAGTCGCCTGCGAGCCATGGCGTTCGCGGCAGCCTTCAGCACCCAGTTCGAGCTGGGACCGGTCAGCGAGGCGGCTATCGGAAACGTGGGGAAAGACCGCCGGACGGCGGGCGCGGTGGATTTGGTGGTGACGCCGCTCGGGGGCCTCGGCATCATGCTGGCGGAGGATTTCCTGGATCGGTTTCTGGTGCGGCGCATCGAGAAGTGGACCACCAGGCCGCTGCTGCGCGCGCTGGCGCGCGGCGCTTTGAACCCCAACCGGTCTTTCGCCAACCTGATGCGATTCCGCACGCTCTGGCACCGCGACACACGTCCCGGCGTACTGGAGCCCTGACGGCTGCCGGTCCGCGCCGCAGGCTTCACTGTCCGGGCTTTAAGTAGCGCGCCAAGAACTGATAGATCTCCTGCCGGGACTCCCGCGCCAGGCGCGTGTCAATGCGATTGAAAGCGTGCCCGCCGGGCGCATCCTGATAGATCTTGTACTCGAACGTCTTGCCGGCCGCCTTCAGCGCGGCGATCAGCCGTTCGACTTCCAGGATGTTGACGTCTTCGTCGTTGGTGTTGCCGTGAATCAACAACGGGGTGGCCAGCTTGTGCACGTGGCTGATCGGCGAACGGCGCTGGTACTCTTTGACGTCCTCGTAGGCGGTCTTGCCGATGTGATAGGGGGCCGAGAACAGCGACCTGTAAGCTTCGGTCTTGTATCCCATGCGAGCCACCAGATCGCTCACCGGCACGCCCGCATAAGCGCAGGCGTAGGCCTCCGGGTGCTCGAAGATGTTCATGAGGGCGATCATGCCGCCGTGGCTCCAGCCCACGATGCCCACGCGCTTGGGATCCAGAAAGTCGTAGGTCTCCAGCATCCAGTTGCGGCCGGCGAAAACATCATCGTTTTCGCGGCCGCCGTAGTCAATCTGTCGGTAGAAAGCGGCGCCGTAACCGGTGGAGCCTCGGTATTCGGGCGCGATGATGGTATAACCTTGCTCGACCAGTTCACGCACGATGTGCGCCGAGCTGGTGGAAAAGTCGGCGTGCACGCCGCCGTGGACGAGCACAACGAGCGGATGCTTGCGCTTGCGATCGAGCTTCTTGGGGATGAAGGTGTAAGCCGGGATGATCAATGGGTTGCCGGCGCCCTGCGCCGTGGGGTTGGGTTCGCGACGCGGTGGAAGGCTTGTATAGCGGACCTTGTCCACTTCGGCGATGTCACCCAGCTTGATGTGCCACATCAGATCGTCCACAGCCTTCAAGAGCCGGTAGTAGCGATGATCCTCATCCTCGGAAGCGGAGCCCGGGCCGCTGCGGGTGGCGGCCTGCTGCCCGAACAAAGCGGGGATCGCGATCAGCAAGATCAATGAGATTCGTTGGCTGAGCAACGACATGGGGACCTCAAAACCTCATGATACCGTCCGGGCTTGGCGACATGGGCCGGAGCGCGCCCGAGCCGGTCCGGCCAGACGACTCGCTCCGGGAGGGATCGGGTCAGGCGCCAAGTTGAAGCCAACAGCGTTTGTAAGCGGGCCTGGGCACGGGTGACGGTGACCGGCGGCGGAGAATCGCAGCCACAGAAGGGCGCCTGCGGCGGGTCGTTCATCCTGTAACACCTTGCGGATCAACGAATTGTCGTGATTGGGCCGAGCAGGTTGCGCCGCTGTGAATGAAGAAGCCCCGAGCTGGGCCTCGGGGCTTCACTCAGAGGGGCTGGCGACGAGCTGGGCCTCGTCGCCGGGGATGCTATTGTGAATAGCAGGTTTGACTCTATTGTAGCAAATATTTCGGCTCCGATTATCTGGCTTTCAAATTAATTTTCTTAAATCTTGCAGGACGACCAACAGTCGCCCTTTGCCACCCCTCCGCGCTAACCTGTTGTGGTATGCCTACCTGTCTGACTCGCCGCCAGATGCTGGCGACCTCTGCTGCGGCGCCGGCCGCCTGGACTTCCCCACGGTTGGAAGAGACGGTTCTTGAACGCCACGCGGAGCTGGTGGTTCGGCTACTGGGCCGGCAGATCACGGACCCGAACAGCCGCTGGTGCGGCGGTTACGCGGACGAGTTCGGGATCCACTATCCCAGTTCGGCGGCCGGAATCCTGGAGATTTTCACCGCTGCGTTCCTGCACTCGGGATCGAAGTTTCACCGCGATCCGCTCCTGGTCCAGCGCATGAGGCTGGCGGCAAAGTACCTGGAGCGGGCGCAGAGCGCCGACGGTTTCATTGACTTACCGAGCACGAATTTCAACTCGCCCCCGGATACGGCCTTCGTGGTGCAACCTGTGGCGCGGGCGGCCTGCCTGGCAGCGCGCCACGGGGAGCAGGAGATCGCCCGGCTGGTCGAAGGCTTCCTCCGCCGCGCTGCGGGAGGCCTCAGCCGGGGCGGAATCCACACGCCCAACCACCGCTGGGTGGTCTGCTCGGCCCTGGCGCAGCTTTACGAGCTTTACGGCGACCCTGCCTGCCTGCGGCGGATCGAGCAGTGGCTGGCCGAGGGCATAGACATTGACGAGGACGGCCAGTACACGGAACGCAGCACGGTGGTGTACAACGCGGTCACCAACCACGCGCTGCTCGTGATGGCGCACAAGCTCAAGCGATTCGAGTTACTCGAACCCGTGCGGCGGAACTTAAATTCCATGCTTTACTTACTCCACCCGAACGGTGAAGTAGTTACCGAGATTTCACGTCGCCAGGACCGATACCAGCGGGGCGATATGGGCAGCTACTGGTTTTCGCTTCAGTATATGGCGGTCCACGATCAAGACGGGCGTTTCGCCACCCTGGCTCGGAGCCTTGCGCCGCGTCACGCCGCACTGGGCGCTTTGATGGAGTATCCCGAGTTACTCCGCCCCCTACCGCCGGATGCTCCCCTCCCCGAGGACTATGAAAAGCAGTTTCCCGCGCTGGGCATCGCTCGCATCCGGCGGGGCCCGACCAGCGCCACGCTCGTTCTGGGCGGCGACAGCCGCTTCTTCACGCTGCGTCGCGGCGAGGCGGTGGTTCAAGCCGTACGCTTCGCCAGCGCCTTCTTCGGCAAGGGCCAGTTCGTACCCCAACAAGCGGTCCGCCGCAGCGACGGCTACTGGTTCTCGCAAAATCTGGAGGCGTCCTACTACCAGCCGTTGGATCCGCCTCGACGCATCAGCCCCGACGAGTGGAGCAAGGCCAGAATGCAGCGCCGCCAGTCGGAAATCTGCCGCCTCACGCAGGAGGCCATCGTCACCGAGAGCGCTGACGGTTTCCGGGTGCGCATCCGGGCTTACGGCACGGATCACGTCCCGGTGGCCGTCGAGATCAGCTTCGCTGAGGGAGGAACACTGGAGGGCGTGCAACCTGCGCCCAAAGCCGACGGCGCCTGGTTGTTTGCGGGATCGTGGGCCACTTACCGCCGCGGAGGCGACATGATTCGCTTCGGTCCCGGTCTCCGGGAACACAGTTATACGCAAGTTCGGTTGGCGGAGCCTAAGATTCCCGGCCCCAGCGTGTATCTTACGACCTACACGCCGGTGGATCATACCATTGAGTTTCGGTGGAGCTGAAAATGACCGCGCTTCTTTCTCGGCGGAGATACTTACTGGCCTGGCTCTCATGCCCGGCTGCGCTTTTCTGTCAGGCGACGTTCCTGGCAGGGGCGGCGCGCAGGGACATCACGCCGCGAGAGCCGGTGCCCATGTGGGGCTACGGCGCTCGGCACGACGCGCTTTCCCAGGGCGTGCTCGACCGGCTTTACGCGGACGCGCTGGTGATGCAAGCCGGCTCGCGGAAACTGGCCATCGTGGGATTGGACCTGGGGCGCGCGCCCGCGGAGGAGTCATTGCAACGCATCCGGCGGCGCATTCGGGAGGAAGCCGGCATCGAGTGGTCCTTTATTGCCGGTTCGCACACCCATCACGGGCCGGTCCTGGAGCTATCCGGTGAGCCCGGAAAGGGCCAAGGGCGCTTCGATGCCGCCCTGCGCTACTACCGCGAAATGGAGGAGCGGATCGTCGAAGCGATCCTGGAAGCGAACGCGCATCTGAAGCCCGCGCGACTGGCGGCCGGCGTCGCGGCGGTCGAAGGCTTTAACCGCAACCGCCACACCAAGTTTCGACCCGAGCCGGTGGATCGCGACCTGGCTGTGCTGCGGTTGGATCAAGCCTCGGGCGAGCCGCTGGCTCTCCTGGTCAACTTCGCCGCTCACCCGACGACGATTCCTTCTTCGAAGCTGGAGTTCTCAGCCGATTGGGTGGGAGCGATGAAGGAGGAGATGCGCCGCCAGAGCAAGGCCGCGGTTGTGTTCATGCAGGGAGCGGCCGGCGATCTTTCGGTGAATCCTGGCGGGCGCCAAACTTATGGTGCCTTCGGCGAAGCGCTTGCCCGCGAGGCGTTGAAGCTGGCGGCCCAGCTCACCCCTGAGGCTCCGGAATCGCCATCGCTGGAGGTGCGCGAAGAGCGGTTCGTCTTCCGCTCGCGGGTGGACTTCGGGAATCCGATTTTGCGAGCGCTTTACGAAAAGGCATTCTTTCCGGAACTGGTGGCCAACTACGTGGATGAATACGCCGAGGGGATTCGCCCGCGGTTAACCGTTGCCGTCCTGAATGGCCGGGTCGCGATGGTCGGCGTTTCGGGGGAGGTCTTTTGCGCGCACGCGATCCGCTTGAAGCAGCGGGTTCGGCTGAGCCCGGTGTTCTTCTTCGGATACTCGAACGGATACCACCAGTATTTCCCGACGATCGAGGCGGTCGCAGAGGGCGGCTACGGCGCGGATGCGACGGTTTCTCCAGTGGAAGTGGGAGCCGGCGAGCGCCTGATGGACACCGCGCTGATCTGGATTTACCAGATGCTGGGTCGCATCAAGCCCTGAACGCGCCGCATGGACCCTTTGTTTTCAACGCCATCGTATTTCCTTTGGTCCCCGAAAGTTAAAAAGTAACGGCCGTCCTCCAGGCAGCATCCCTTAAGTGGAGGGGCAATGTATCCTTTCGTAAATTCGGAGCGTCGGGTGTCGCAGGTCGCCACGAGACTGGCCATCGTGCTGCTGGTCGCCTCGGCTGTAAAATCCGCGCCGGCCCAAACCGCCGCGCGCCTGTTCGACGACGGCGTGGTTCACGACATTCACCTCAGTGTGGATCCCAAAGCGTGGCAAACGCTGCGCGAAAATTACCTGCTCGATACTTACTATCCGGCACAATTCGTGTGGAACGGGCTGGCGGCGGAGCGCGCCGCAATACGATCCCGCGGCAGCGGCAGTCGCAGTCCCGAGAAGCCTAACCTGCTGGTGGCTTTCAACCGGTACGACAGCCAACAACGCTTTCTCGGACTCACCGCAGTAGTCCTCAAGGCCAATAACCAGGATGGGTCTTTGGTGCGCGAGATGCTCGCGATGAAACTGTTTCGCAGGATGGGCATCCCTGCCCCGCTGGAGGCTCCGGCACGCCTCTTCGTCAATGGAGAACCTTTCGGCGCCTACACGCTGGTTGAGAACATGGACGAGGCCTTCCTCGATCGTAACTTCGGGGAAACGACAGGCTATCTTTACGACTGGCAGGAAAACCGCACCGACGGCTACCGCTTCGAATATCTGGGTCCGGACCCGGCCTTGTATGTTCCTATGCTATTCGATCCCAAAACCAATAAGTCCAATCCGGATGCGGCCGGCATCGAAGCGATGGTGCGTGCGGTGAATCAGGCTCCGGACGCCGATTTCGTGCGCGCGGTTTCGCCATACATTGACTTGAAGCAGTTTGTCAATTATCTCGGGACAGAGAAGTTCCTTTCCGATTACGACGGCTTTTTGGGCCGTGTGTTCGGAATGAACAACCTGTATTTCTACCGGCCGCCGGACCGAGGCCCGGGTATCTTCTTGCCCTGGGACAAGGACGGGGCGTTCGACTGGGAAGGGGAAGAGATCTTCTCAGCCGTGAACGAGAACGTGCTGGCGCGACGAGCGCTCCAAGTGCCCGAGTTGCGCCAGACTTATCTGGCGGCGTTGGCCAAAGCCGCGGCGCTGGCCGGTGGGCCAGGGGGATGGTTCGAGCAGGAGGTGGATCGCTTGTACTCGCTGATTCGTGACCTCGCGCATGCCGACCCGCACAAGCAGTGCGCTCAAGACGGGGTTCTGGTGGCTTGCGGCGCGGGCGAGTTCGAGCTGGGCGTCGAAAAGGTAAGGCGATTCGTCAGCGCACGCGCCGCCATCGTAAGCGGTGAGGTGACTGCGGCCGGATACCGGCCCGCGAACGGGTCTCCCCGGCTCTTAGAGGGCGGCGTCGTGAACGCAGCCGCCACCGAAAGCCCCCTGGTGGCGGCCGGCTCGCTCGCCAGCCTGTTCGGGGAACGTCTGGCCCGGACTACGGCGCAGGCTTCCGGCTCATCGCTCCCCAACGCGTTGGCCGACGTGGTGGTGGCGGTGAACGGGGCGCGGGCCCCGCTGATGTTCGTCTCGCCGCATCAGGTGAACGCACAAATCCCCTGGGCGCTAACGCCGGGACCTGCGGCGATCACAGTTTTCGTGGATGGCGAACCGGGCAATACGGTCCTGGTGACCGTGGCCGACTTCGCTGCCGGCATCTTCCTGGCGGTGCATGGAGAAGATTGCGAACCGGTGACAGCGGCTCGACCCGTGGTTCCCGGTCAGACGTTGCTGGTGTACGCAACCGGGCTGGGCCCGGCTGCGGGAGCGTCCGGCAATTGGGACACGTGGGCCAAGCCGGCGGTCAGTGTGGGCGATCAGCCGGCGGAGGTAGAGACTTCGCAACTCGTGCCGGGTGCTGCCGGCCTGTATCAGGTTCGCATCCGTGTGCCCGGCGGCGTGGAGCCCGGCGCGACGGTTCCCCTGGTGCTGACCATCGGAGGAACCAAAGCCGAAATTTCAGTGGCGGTGGGCGAGGCGTCTTCGGTACACTAACAGCATCATGCCGGGGGTCTGGGCCGCGTGGTGAGAGCCGGCGGGGTTCCGCTCACCATCCTGGCGGCGGCCTTGTGCCCCGCCGCGACGCTGCTGCGGTCCCCCTACCTCCAAGACGTCGGTTCAAACCGGGCCACGGTTCTCTGGGTGACGCGAGAAGCGGGCAGCGGCCGGGTTGAGTTTTCCGCCGACGGGACGACGTGGCGGGTTGCGCCGGCGGAAGCCCGGCGGCTGCCATCGCATTCCGATTTATCCCGCTATCAGTATCGGGCTGATCTGCCCGGTCTGCTTCCCGGGAGGACGTACAACTACCGGGTGGTGGTTGACGAGCAAGTCCTGCGGGATAACCTTCGTTTCCGCACGGCGGAGTCGGGTCCCTTCACCTTTCTGGTCTTCGGCGACAGCGGCACGGGCAGCGAGGCCCAGGCCGCGGTGGCGCGGCGCCTGCTGGCCGAGCAGGATGTTTCGCTCGTGTTGCACACCGGCGACATCTCCCAGGACGACGGCTCGCTGGACCGCATGGAGGCGCACTATTTCTCGGTGTACGCGCCTTTGATGAGCCGAGCGCCTTTCTTTCCTACGCTCGGAAACCATGACTACGGAACTGATCTGGCGGCCCCGTACCTGAGCGTCCACGTGCTGCCGGCCTCCGACACTCCGGCAGCCGACCTGGGTCGGTATTACTCGTTCGACTGGGGCGACGTCCACTTCGTCTCGCTGGACTCAAACCTGTTGGTGAGCGCCACATCCACACGCCGCATGCTCGAGTGGCTGGAGCGGGACCTGCAACGGACCCGCTCTTTTTGGAAGCTGGCTTTCCTTCACCATCCGCCCTTCCCCAGCGGCCACCACCTGGAAGACAGCCTGAGCGCACGGGTCCGCACGCTGGTGCTGCCCATTTTGGAGCGTCACGGCGTGCAAGTGGTTTTCAGCGGTCACGAGCACACTTACCAGCGCAGCAAGCTGCTGCGCGACGGCCAGCCGGTGAATTCCCTCAGAGGCATTGTTTGCATCATCACGGGTGGCGGGGGCGCCGACCTGCACCCGGTCGGGTCGCTGCCGCAGCTCGCCTTCGGCGAAGCCGTGCACCACTACCTGCGGGTTCGCGTCGAAGCGTGGCGGTTGGAGATCACAGCGGTAGCCTCGGACGGGCGCATCGTGGATCGGAGTACCATCGCACCGCCCCCGGAGATTCTCCCTCAGGGCGTGGTCAACGCCGCCTCTTTCACCCCAAACCTGGCCCCGGGATCGCTGGTCAGTCTGTTCGGGTTCAACCTGGCGACGGGGCTGCGTGTGGCGCCCGGCTTGCCGCTTCCTACGGAGTTGGGCGAGACCGGCGCGACTCTGAACGGGCAACCTCTGCCCCTTCTGTTCGTTTCGCCCACTCAAATCAACGCCCAGTTGCCTTACGGGATCGAAGGACCGGCAACGCTGCGGCTGAAAACGCCGAACGCGGAGACGGAAGCGTTCGTCCGGCTGGAGCGAGCAGCGCCTGCCATCCTGAACGTGTTTGTGGGAGCCGAGCGGGTTCCGGCCGTGCTGCGCAACGCAACCGGCACTCTGGTCACCTCGGTTTCGCCTGCCTGGCCCGGCGAGACGCTGAGCATTTTCTTGGTCGGACTGGGAGCTGTGGCAGGAGCCGTCGTGGCGGGTCATCCCGCGCCTTCTCGGCCACCGCTGACGCTGCCAGATCCGGTGAAGGTTTGGGTGGATGATGTGGTCGTGGCGCCATTCTTCGCAGGCCTGGCCCCGGGCTTCGCCGGCCTTTATCAGGTGAACGTTACCCTGCCGCACCAATTGATGGGCGGCAGCCACTCGCTGCGGGTGGAGGTGGGCGGCGTCAGCAGTCCGCCGGTAACCCTCGTCGTAGGCGAGGACTCGCGCACGGATTATTGAGCCGTCGGCGCTCGGGGCAACGAGGCAGATCCCGCCGCACCAAGCCAAAGCGAGGGAGACCGCGAATCCGGCGGGCGGACGCCCGCTGTTGCTCCTTCCGTCTCCGACAATCAGCCCTTTGAACCCATGGAGCGAACACAGCACTCGGATCCGTCCCGCTTCTCTTCGCGGAAATGGCCTGAGAGCCGGCCGCAAGGCCGCCCGTTTCAGGGGGACACGACGGTGATGCGGCAGAAGCCCTCTTCGAGGGTGGGAGGCGCCAGCCTGGCGGCCATGCGTTCCAGCGCATCTTCGGGCACCACGCGCGCACGCCGGCGGTTGCGCTCCTTGCACACCTCGAGGGGGACGTCGAAATACAGCGCCTCGACCGGGCAGCCGAAGAGCCGGCCCATCTGGATGTAGGGCCGGCGCTCCTGCGGGGTCAGGTGGGTGGCGTCAACGTAGGTGACCGGGCGCCCGATGGCGATCCGCTGATAGAGCAAGTACCGCAGGGTCGAGAATACGCGGCCGTGGATGGTCTGATCGGTTTCGTCGTCGGCCAGCAGCTTGCGAATGGCGTCTGAGGAGAGCGTCGGCAGACCATGTTTCTCCGCGTAGGTGGACTTGCCGGAGCCCGGCAGGCCGACCAGAACCACAATGCGCGGGCGGCTGCCGCGGGGCAGTGGCATCCCTGGCATGGGTGTTGACATGGGTCAACACGGCAGTGTAGCGCGGTCAGGGGCGAGAGCGGAGAATCCGCGACGCCAGGAGATGTCTCAGGCGGCCTCCGGCGCTCTGCGATCGGCTTCCTGCTGGCAACGGATGCACAGCGCGCTCCATGGCAGGGCAGCCAGCCGGCGCGGCGCGATGGGTTCACCGCACATCAGGCAAGTGCCGTAGGTCCCGTCGCGGATGCGCTCCAGGGCTGCGTCGAGCTGCTCCAAGAGGGTGCTGAGGCGGGTGACGTTGCGGACCGCCAGCTCGCGTTCAGCGAGGCTGCGTAAACGATCCAGAGCGTCGCCGCCGGTCTCGATGCGCAAACGAGACCGCTGTCGTCCCAACTCCTGGACGACTTCGGCGCGCTTGCTGACGAGCTCGCGCTCATATTCACGCCAGCGGCGATGCATGGTTCCCTCCTCGATCGAATTTGCCTGCTACCTGTTTCGAGTTTAAGGCTCAGCGCGCGTCGGGGCTATCCCCCGTTCACAGGATTCGGAAGCGGATTTCAGGGTAGAGAGCCGACCCTGCGGGGCGAGCGTAGTTAGCGGCTCACGGTCGCCGGTTCCGACTCGAAGCGGACGCCCTCCCACCGCGCCACGACGGCAGTGGCCAGGCAATTGCCCAGCACGTTGACCGACGTGCGGACCATGTCCATGACGGCGTCAATGCCCAGCAGCACAGCCACGCCCTCCATGGGCAGTCCGAAGGTGGCCACCGTGCCCGCCAGAATGACCAGCGCTGCTCGCGGCACGCCGGCCACGCCTTTGCTGGTCAGCATCAAGGTCAGCATCATGACCAACTGCTCGCCCAGCGTCAGGTGAATGCCCGCCGCCTGGGCGACGAACAGGGAAGCCAGCGAGAGGTATAACGTTGTGCCGTCGAGGTTGAAACTGTAGCCGGTGGGAATCACGAAGGCCACGATGTGCTTGGGCACGCCGAAGCTCTCCATGTTCTGGAGCGCGCGGGGCAAGGCGGCCTCGCTGGAAGCGGTCGAGAAGGCGATGAGAAAGGGCTCGCGCGCGGCCTGGTAAAAGCGCTTCAGCGGAATGCGGGCCAGCGCCATGACGGGTCCCAGCACGCCCACCACGAAGAGGATCTGAGCGCCGTACATGGTCAACACGAGCTTGCCGAGCCCGACCAGGACGGAGAAGCCTTTGCTGCCCACCGTGGCCGCCATGGCGGCTCCCACGCCGAGCGGCGCCAGATACATGACGTAGCGCGTGTACTGGAACATCACCTCGGCCAGGGACTCCATGAGCTCGACGACCGGGCGCGCCTTCGGGCCGATGGCCGCACAAGCCGAGCCAAACAACAGCGCGAAGACCACGATCTGAAGCACCTCGCCGCGCGCCATGGCGTCAACGATGCTGGTGGGGAAGACGTGTTCCAGGACCCCGGAGAGCGTGGGCGGGCCCTGCCGGGCCAGGGCCTCCTCGGCCGTCTTTTGAAGCGCCACGCCCTCTCCCGGACGCACGAGATTCACTGCCGCCAGGCCCAGGAACAGCGCGATGGTGGTGACGATCTCGAAATAGATGATGGCCTTCAAGCCGATGCGCCCCATTTGCCTGGGATGGCCCGCCCCGGCGATGCCGTAAACCAGGGTGGCGAACAGTAAGGGGGCGATGATGGACTTGATGAGCCGCAGGAAGATCGTGCTGACCAGCGAGAGGCGCACGGAGAGATCCGGAGCCGCAGCTCCGAGGACGATGCCGACAGCCATGCCGATGAAGATCCAACCTGTCAGCGAAATTCGTCTCAACGTTCACCCCAGCGAAGTTTTTGTCGCAACACGTCGAAGAACAACGACCTTGGCGGGCGGATCAATTGCAGGCAGTGTGCCGAGGAACGGCAGAGGACCTGATCGAAGCGGCGCAAGGGTTCGCCCACCTGGCCGTCAATGGTGAGATAGGTGTCGTCGTCGGCCGCCCGGTTCACGATCCGGATCACGCTGGTGTCGGGCACGATCACCGGGCGATTGGTCAGCATGTGGGGACAGATGGGCGTCAGACACAGCGCCGCCACGCGCGGGAAGATGATGGGACCGCCGGCGGAAAGCGAATAGGCGGTGGATCCGGTGGGCGTGGCCACGATCAACCCGTCCGCTTTGTAAGCACAAACGAAATGCGCGTCCACGTAGGCATCCAGATCAATCATGCGGGCGATGGAGGCCTTGGTGAGGACGACGTCGTTCAGCGCCTCGTACTGAGAAACCACCTGATCGCCGCGCAGTAGCTCGCAATGGAGCATGCGACGCCGCCCGATGCGATGCCCGCCTCGCAGGGCGCGCTCCAGTTCGGGATAGAGTTCCTCGATCGTAATGGCCGTCAGGAACCCCAGGCCGCCCAGATTGACGGGGAACAGCGGCACGTTCCGCCCGCCCAGGGCTCGCGCCGCCGCCAGCAGGGTTCCGTCGCCCCCCAGTACGATCACCAGTTGGCAGCCCTCAGGCACCTGCTCCCGCGGCAGGCCTTCGGTCGAACCCAGATAAGCGGCGGTGGGCTCGTCGCAACGCACCTGGATGCCGCGCGCCCGCAGCCACTCGACCAAACCGGGCACGGTGCGCGCTGCCTCCGGCGCCCCGGGCTTTGAGATCACGCCGACCACGCTAACGTCTGACATACAGCAGGAACTCCCGGTTGCCGTCGGCGCCGCGAATGGGGCTCTCGATCCATTCCCCCTGGAAACCCAGGGCCGCCGCCGCAGCTTGCACCTTGCGGCAGGCGGCTTCCTGCAATTCCGGATCCCGGACCACGCCGCCCTTGCCGACTTGTTTTCGGCCCACCTCGAACTGGGGCTTGACAAGTATAACCATTTCGCCGGCCGGGCTGAGCAGCGGGACGATGCGAGGCAGGATCAGGGTGACGGAAATGAAGCTGACGTCGCAGGCAGCCAGATCCACGGGCTCGGGAACGTGCTCGGGACCGAGATAGCGCGCGTTGACGCCCTCCAGGACGACCACGCGGGGATCGGTCCGCAGCTTCCAATCCAGTTGACCGCTACCCACATCCACCGCGTAAACCCGCCTGGCGCCACGCTGAAGCAGGCAGTCGGTGAAGCCCCCGGTCGAAGCTCCCACGTCTAGACAAATGCGTCCTTCGACACGGATCCGGAAATGATCGAGCGCCGCCTCGAGCTTGAGGCCGCCGCGGCTGACGTAGCGCGGCGTCTCCACGAGCTCCAATCGGGCCTCGACGGGTACAAGCTGACCGGCCTTCAGCCCCCTCTGGCCGTTGACGAGCACTAGCCCGGCCAAAATCAGCGCGCGAGCCTGAGCTCGGGTTTCAGCCAATCCCTGGTCCACCAGCAATTGATCCAGCCGCCGCCGGTTCACGTCTTGCGGTGCACGATGAGATCTGCGATTTCGCGCAGCCTGCGAGCGCGCTCGCCGAATCCTTCCAGCGCGGCCAGCGCGGCCGCAAACTCTTGCTCGGCCATGCGATGCGAGCCCGGAAGGCCGTAAACCGCCGGAAAAGTGATCTTCTTCTGACGGACGTCTTTGCCCGCCGTCTTGCCCAGCGCCTCGGAAGACTGTTCGACGTCCAGCAGATCATCCACGATCTGGAAAGCCAGCCCGATGTGACGCCCGTAGCGCGTGAGAGCTTCGAGTTGCTCGTCGGCAGCCCCCGCACAGATGGCTCCCATGCGAACGCTGGCCGTCAACAGGGCGCCGGTTTTGGCGGCGTGAATCCGGTCCAGCAATTCGGCCGTGGGCGGTTTGCCTTCTCCCTCCAGGTCCGCCACCTGCCCGGCGATCATCCCGCCGAGGGTGCCGGCGGCGAGGGCCAGCTCTTCGACCAGTCGGAGGCGCGCGGCGACGTCGGCGCAGTCGGCGGAGGCCAGCACCTTGAAGGCAAGGGTCAGGAGCGCGTCGCCGGCCAGGATGGCGATGGCTTCGCCGAACTGCTTATGACAGGTGGGGCGTCCGCGCCGATAATCGTCGTTGTCCAGAGCGGGCAAATCGTCATGGATGAGCGAGTAGGTGTGGACCAACTCCAGGGCGCAAGCGGCCTGCTCGACGCCGGGCGCCTGGTCGGAGATCGCCTCCGCCGCCGCCAGGCACAGAACGGGACGAATGCGCTTGCCGCCGGCGAACACACTGTAGCGCATGGCGCGGTGGATCGTCTCGGGCGGCTGGGTTTCCGGAGGAAGGCTCCGGTCGAGCGCCTCATCCACACGCCGGCGTTGTGCGGCCCAATACTGCTGAAAATCCAGAGCATCCTCCGGAGCGTACTCCGGTCGCTGACGATGGCGGTGCCCGCTCATGATTTCTCCGGGGGGAACGGCTCGGGTTGGACGCGCCCCTCGCGTTTCATGAGAATCTCGACCCGGGTTTCGGCTTCTTCGAGCTGCTTGCGACAGGCCTCGGCGAGGGCCACGCCCTTCTCGTAAAGCTGGAGGGCGCGCTCCAGCGGCAGCTCGCCGCTTTCCAGTTCTTTGACCGTTCTTTCGAGCTCTTCCAGGCAGGCTTCGAAATTAAGAGCGGGCGGCTTCTGCTCGGGCGTCCCGGCCATCGAGCATATTGTAGAACGAAGACGCCGGCGGCGAGCACGGCTGTTAACTGAGCCGCGCTCGCACCTTGTCGCTGAGGATCTTGCCGTCCACGCGCTTACCCGCCAGGCGCGCCTGGGCTGCTTTCATCACCACGCCCATTTGCTTGAGCGACGTGACTCCCGTCTCAGCCAGGGCAGCCTCGATCGCCGCCTCCATCTCTTCCTCGGTGGCGGAAGCCGGCATGTAGGACTCGATGAGGCGCAGTTCAGCCTCCTCCTTCTCAGCCAGATCGTCGCGTCCTCCCTTGCGGAACATCTCTGCCGCTTCCTTGCGCTGCTTGAGGAGCATGTTGAGCACTTGCAGTTCGGCTTTCTCATCCAGCGGGCGCGCCGTGTCGGCGCGGTGTTTGGTCAGGGCGGTCTTGATCATGCGCAGCGCGCTCAGGCGCGCTTCATCGCGGGCTTTCATGGCCTCCCGCATGTGCTGCTCGATCACGTCCAACAGGGCCATGCTGCTATTGTGGCGCAGCGAGCGGGAGGCAGCCAAGCCTCGGAGGCGGCGCGTCAGGCGGCCGACACGGGCTGCTCATCATACTGGAGCAAGCGGCGTTCGCCCTCGAGTTGCCGCAGACGCGTCAGATCCTGTGTGACCTCCAGCGTGCCGAGATACCGACCTTCGGGATCGCGCACGGCGAAATAACGGATGTGCACGAAGCGGCCATGATGCTGAATCCAGAATTCGGCGACGTTCTGCCGCCCCTCGCGGAAGTCCTCCAGAATGCGGTTGACCACGTCCACGCTCTTGGGCGGATGGCAATGTTGCACTTTGCGGCCCAGAATGGCGCGACTGCGCGAGAAGATTCGGTCCGGCCCCTCTGAGAAGAAGGCCACGCGATCGTCGGCGTCCACGAAAGTCAGGTCCACGGGCAGCGTGTTGAAGATGGCGGTGAGCTGCTCGAAGCTGAGAGTTCCGGTGGGCAGTTCGACGTCGGCGGCGCCGGGCAACTTCAGCCCCTGACGGTGGACGGATGCCGGGGGCTGGTAGCCCTGGCGCGGTTCCACCAGACACCAGCCGTAGCGCGGAGAGGCCTGCCAGATTTCGGCCCAGTCCTCTTCGGAGAGGGTGCTCAGGGAGAGCGGCAGGAGGATGTTTTCCTCCTTGTAAATCATCTCCTCGATGGCTCGCAGAGTTCGTTCGCCGAGTCCGTCCGCGACGGCCTTCAGCTCGCCTGCCTTGCCGTCGCGATCACGCAAGGCCCCTTCCAGGTTCTTCAGCAAGGCGCGCACTTCGTCGTCTTTGGCCCACATCACCTTCGAGGGCCCGGTGATGCCGTATCGCTCCAGGCGCGAAAACAGCGCGTGTTCCTTGCGCTGATAGTGCTTGTCTACATCCATCAGCTCGTTGACCGCCCGCCGCCACTCGAGCAGTTCGCTTTCCGCGGCGGACTCGTCGGGCAGTTCGCGGATGCGATCCATAACGGCGCGAGCGCGCCGGATGACCTCGCGCAGGGCGGCGTTCTCGCGGCGGAACGTATCCACCGGGTGTCCGGGCGGGATCTCGGGAGGGCGGATTTGGACCAGCACCTCGCGCGTGACCTGTGAGTGCAGGTCGCACATCGCCTGGATCTCCGAGACCGGCATGCCTTCGGCGATGAGTTGCTGCTCCATGGCCACGATTTCGGTGGGATCGGTCTGGCGGACCAACTCGCGCAGGCGGCTCTTGACGGTCTCCGGGGACTCGCCCGCGTGCAGGCTCCGAATGATTTCTTTCAGCGTGCGGATTTTGTGCGCGCGATTGTCAATCAGTTCGCTCATACATCTCCAGGCTAACCGGCGGAGCGCGCCGAAGCGATGACTTTGGTCACAATCCGGTCCCTTTAGTCTGATGCATGCTGCTATCATGCTCAATGCCATGCTGACGCGACGGGAAGCCTTGCTGGCGGGCTCGGCGGGCGCCCTCCGGCTGTCGGAAGCTGCGCTGCCGATGGTGAAGCTGGGGCCGCACACCGTCTCGCGCTTGATCGTGGGCGGGAATCCCATCAGCGGAAACTCCCATGTTTCGCCAGCGTTGAGCCGGGAGATGGTTGACTACTTCACGGCGGCGAACGTCAAACGGCTGCTGGCGGAGTGCGAGCGAGCCGGCATCAACACCTGGCAGTCGCGCGGCGACCGCCACATCATGCGCCTGCTGCATGAATACCGGCTGGAAGGCGGACGCATCCAGTGGATCGCGCAAACCGCCTCCGAATACGCCGACATTGCGCGCAACATCCGCGAGATCGCCGCTTACCAACCGATCGGGATCTACCACCACGGCACGCAGACCGACCGGTTCTGGGCCGCGGGCAAGATCGAGCAGGCGCGCGAGATGCTGAAGGTCATACGAGACACCGGCAGGCTTGTGGGCCTGGGGACGCACATCCCGGAGGTCGTGGACTACGTCGAATCCAAGGGCTGGGACCTGGATTTTTACATGACGTGCGTTTATAACCTCAGCCGTCCGCGGGCCGAGGCCGAGCGACTGGCGGGTGGGAACTTCGAGGGGGAATTCTTTTACGATCCCGACCGCGAAAGGATGCTGGAGCGGGTGCGGCAAACCACGAAACCGTGCCTCATCTTCAAGGTTTACGGGGCTTCCCGGCTATGCGGTTCCCTCCAGCAAATGCGCGAGGCCCTGCGTCTGGTGTTCCGGTACGCGAAGCCCGGCGATTGCGTGGTCATCGGCATGTTCCCCAAGTACAAGGAGCAGGTGCGGGAGAACTGCCGGCTCCTCGCCGAGGTCCTGGGGCAGGCCGGCTAAGGAACGGGGCATGCCCGGCGTCGCAAGCCGAGCATGCCCCGCCAGAGAACTTCTGACGGCCATCAGAAGTACAGCTTCAAGGCGAACTGGATGTTCCGCTCGCCCTGCGCACCCGTGATTTCACCGAAGGTAGCGCTGGAAGCATTGCGGTTCGGGGCGCTGAACTGCGGGGTGTTGGTCAGGTTGAAGAACTCCGCCCGGTACTCCAGCCGCATCCTCTCGCGGATCGGGAAGTACTTGTGCAGGGACAGATCGAAGGTCTTCCACCCCGGGCCTCGCACCACGCCCACGCCGGAGTTGCCCAGCGTCCCGGAGGCCGGCTCCTTGAACGCGGAGCGATCCAACCAGGTCTTGGGCGAAGGTCCGACCTCGCGCGGACCCTTGCCGTCGCCGATACGATCCGCACGCGGCCCGCGGGAACGGGTTCCGGAGCGGTCAGTGGCGGTAATGGTCAGCGGGAAGCCGGTGCGCAGCATCAGGATGCCTCCCATCTGCCAGTTGCCCAGCAGCCCGTTGGCCCAACGGTTCCAATTGGAGCCGAACCGCTTGTTCCGGCCGATCGGCAACTCGTAGGTGTAGACGTAGCTGAGCATGTGGGTGGCGTCGAAGTAGGTGGGACCCCACTCGGCCTTGCGGTCATAGAGATACTGCCAGTAAGCCGACTGGGAGGCCGCCTGGCCGCCTTCGCCGTAATAGCCGATGGCGTCGCTCATGCCCTTGGACCAAGTGTAGGCCAACTGGTATTCCAGCCCCACCGAGAGCCGCTTCCTTGCGGTGACTTGCAGCGAATCGTAGCGCTGGTTCCCGCAAGACTCGGTTCCCGAGATCTGGGCGATGTTGGCCAGAAGGGGATTCCCGGAAAGGTAGGGGCTGGGCTGGGTGACCCCGGGAGCCACCAACCGCCGCTGGAAATACGGCATGGGGACCACCAAGTGAGTGCCGTGCTGGCCGATGTAGCCGGCGGTGATGACGGTCTGGGCCGGCAGTTCGCGCTCGATGATGAAGCTCCACTGCTGCACGTTGGCCGGACGCACAAAGGGATCCCAGAGCCGGATGGTGGCGTTCTTCCACGGGTCCTGGGCCTTCAGCACGGTCAGGCCCTGGTCGGTCGTGGAGCCGATCGTGGTCTGGCCCGTGAAGATGGCCTCGAACTCGTAGTTGAACGGGGGGTTCATGGTCAGGCGCAAGTTGGTCCCGGTGCCCTCCATGAAAGAAGAAATCGTGTAGGCGCCGCGGAAGACGGTCTTGCCGCCCAGAGCCTTAGGCGTCCAGGCGAAGCCCACGCGCGGCTGGAAGTCTTTCTTGAACGGCTCATAGAGGGCGCGGCTGTTGCCGTCCTTGCCGGCCAGCATCAAGCGGCCGCTGAAGGGCTCGAAGTTGGACTGCCTGTCCTTCACCTCCACGAGCGGGCTGTGATACTCCCAGCGGAGGCCCAGGTTCAGCGTCAGTTCGTCGGTAGCCCGCCAATCGTCCTGGAAATAGAAGCCCAGGATGATCTTGCGGTGCCCCCAACTGCCGGTGTCCAGACCCCGTCCGGCCCACTCGACGTAGCCCAGGAAGAAGTCCGCTTCCGCGAAGCCGCGCGAGACCGGAGCGTTGGCGTTTGGCCCGGCGGTGTACTGCCCGTTGAAGCGGATCTGCCCGGTGCGGCCCCAGTTGCCTGCGTAGAAGGGGTTCATCTGCTGGCGCAGGAGCTGGCCGCCGGTTTTCATCATGTGACGACCGCGGATGATTGTGAGGTTGTCCGCGTAGTGGAACGTGTTATTGGGGAACTTCTGCTGCGTGCCGATGTTGGCGCTGCCGATGCCGCTGGCCAGCCCGCCGCTGAAGGTGATGGCCATCAGGCCCGGCCCGCGCTCGTTGCCTCGCTGGATGCCCAGCTTCTCGGCGACATTGCCCAGACCTTTATCCTCGCCCCCGTTCCACAACACGATGCGGTTGAAGCCGATGCGCAGCTCGTTGACCATGGTGGGGCTGGCCGAGCGCGTCCAGTTGACCACCGCATTCTGGAAGGGCGCGTGGTTGAAGCTGTTGAAGAATAGCGGGAAGCTGTTCTTCCCCGGCTGCTCCTGCCGGCTCCAGGAGTAACGCGACGAGAAGTCGTCCTTGTCGGAGAACTTGGCGTCAATCTTGACGTCGAACTGGTCGGTGATGAGCTGGCTGCGGGAGGCGTTCAACTGGTTGAACCGCAGCTCGTTGTTCAGCGGCAGCGGGTAAAGGTCTTGCGAGGCGAACAGGTTGGTGGCCACGATGTTGCGTCGCGCCAGGGGAATCTGGTTGTTGGGGAACGGCTGGCGGATTCCCTGGGCGTTGATGGTCAACGGGTCGTAAAGCTGAGTGCCGCGCTCCGTCAACAGCCGCGAAAAATCGCCCTGACGGAACGCGGTCGGGATGACGCTGACCGAGCCGATCGAGGGCGGCGTGTAGCGCCGAATGCCTTGATAGTCGCCGAAATAGAAAACTTTGTCGCGCTTGATCGGTCCGCCGATGGTGCCGCCAAACTCGTTCCAGCGGATGGGCGAGCGCGGCGCCTTGCCGGTTCTGGGATCCGGCGCCAGAGACCAGTTGCGGCCCCAGTTGTTCGCGTTCAGTTTGTCGTTGCGGAAGAACTCGAACAACGTGCCGTGAGTTTCGTTGGTGCCGGACTTCAGCGTTACGTTGATGACGCCGCCCTGGAAGTTCCCGAACTCCGCCGAAGCGTTGTTGGTAATCATCTTGACTTCCTGGATGGCGTCCAGGTTGGGCTGGTAGGCCGTGAGGTTGTCGGAAGTGTGGTTGTTGTCCACACCGTCCAACAGGAAGTTGTTGGCTTCTTTTCGGTTGCCGTTGACGTAGGGCCGGCCTCCGCCGCTGGTGCGGACGCCGTTGTTGAACGCGGCAGGATTGGTCGTGGTCACGCCGGGAGCCAGCAGGGTCAGCGAGATGTAGTTCCGGCTGATCAGCGGCGTGTTGACGATGGAGTTCGAGGTGAGCACCGAACCCACGATTGTGGTGTCGGTGTTCAACAGAGGGGCCACGCCCGTTACTTCGATTGTCTCGGTGACTGCGCCCAGCTCCAGACGGAGATCCAAGCGCGCGCGCTGGTTCAACTCGAGGGTGACGCCGGTTCGTGTCAAGGTCTTGAAGCCCTTGGCCTCTACCTTGAGCTCATAGGTGCCGACGGGGATGCGCGGGAACGCGTACACGCCTTCCTCATTGGTTTGAGTCGGCCACACGGTTCCACGCTGGATATCGCGTGCCGTCACCGTAGCGCCCACGATCGCAGCGCCGCTCGGATCCGTGATGCGACCCGTGATGCCGGCGCTCACCTCCTGGGCCACCAGGCTGGCGGCAGAGACACTGATCAGCAGCAGCAACGGAATCAACACACTCCGGCTCCGTCGCCTTGCTTGGCGGTGCTCATTCATGCTGGTCCTCCTAAAGTTAAGGACTACTAACCTCTATGGCCCAATTATGCTCCCGGGCGCGCGGCAAGTCAAGACGAAACTCGCATACCTCCCCGGTGGGGCGCCGCAGATCGTCCGGCAAGCCTGCCTACACGGCGCTCGCTGCCTGGGGCGCTCACGGCAAGGGCCGGCCTTCTGCTAACCTGACTCGTAATGATCGGCTCTCCACTCAGATTTGGCGGGATCCTGGTTTGGCTGGGTCTTGCGGTCGCGGCGGCGCAGCCCCGCGAGCAGCGCGGCTCGCGCATTGCCGAACAACTTCGTGACGCGCTCGCGACGCAGTCCCGCGAAGAGCAGGCCGCACGCATCGCCGAACAGCTCCATGACGCGCTGGTGGCGCAACGACGTGACTTTCACATGTACCCGGAGCTTTCTAACCGCGAGGAACGCACCGCTCGAGTGATCGCGCAGAAGCTGCGCTCGTTGGGGTTGGATGAGGTCCGCACCGGCGTCAGCCGTCACGGGGTCGTGGCGTTGTTAAAAGGGGCCAGGCCGGGGCCGGTGGTGGCGCTGCGCGCGGACATGGACGCCCTGCCCATTGAAGAAACGCTGGATGTGCCGTATCGGTCGCGGAACCCCGGGATCAAACATGCCTGCGGCCACGACGTCCACATGACCGTAGCTTTAGGGGTGGCCGAAGTGCTCAGCCGCATGCGCGCCCAGATCGCCGGGAGCGTGAAGTTCATCTTTCAACCGGCCGAGGAAGGCGCTCCCGAAGGCGAGGAGTCCGGTGCGGCGCAAATGATTCGCGAGGGGGCGCTCGAGAATCCGCGACCCGGCGCCATCTTCGCCTTTCACGCCAACCCGCTGCTGGAGGCGGGAAAAGTGGGCTATGCTCCCGGGCCGGTGCTGGCTTCCTCGGACTCCCTGACCATCCGGATCATTGGCAAGAAAGTGCACGCCGCGTGGCCGCACCAGGGGATTGATCCCATCGTGGTGGCCGCCGAGTGCATCAGCGCGCTTCAGACCATCCGCAGCCGGCGGCTCGATCCGGTCGAGCCCATGGTGCTGACCATCGGCTCGATTCACGGCGGCAACCGGCACAACATCATCGCCGACGAGGTGCGCATGGAGGGCACCCTGCGCACGCACAACGAGCAGGTGCGCGAGCGGGCGATGTCGCTGGTGCGCGAGTTGGTTGCAGGAGTGGCCGCGGCGCACGGAGCGCGTGCGGAGGTGAGCTGGTCGCCGCGCAGCAATCCGCCCACGGTCAACGACGCCGCCCTGGTCGAAGCCTCGCTGCCTGCGCTGCGGCGGGCCCTCGGGGAGGCTAACGTGGTTCAAACGCCGCCGGCGATGGGGGCCGAAGATTTCGCCTGGTATCTAAAACAAATTCCGGGTGCAATGTTCTGGCTGGGCGTGGGCAATCCGGCTCGCGGGATCACCGCCATGCTCCACACGCCCGAATTCGACGCCGACGAGGCCAGTTTGGTGGCGGGCGTCAAGGCGATGAGCTACGTGTTGCTCGATTATCTGGACCGCGCGGGCGCCAGGCCCTGAGATACCCGCCGCGGACGCTCGGAAGGCCCAGCGCGTCCGAGAAAAACTTCGCCGCGAAAAGCCAGCCGACGGAAAGCTGGGATCAGATTTACCGGGTGGATTACAACCTCAAGCCCAACTGGCAGCTCACTTTCCGCGCCATGCCGGGAATCCAGGACTTCACCTCCTGGTTTGACAACACCGGCAATAACATTCCCTTATTCCGCGTCAATCGCAAGCGGTACGGCGATAACTACGTGTTGTCGCTGAACACCGCCATCAACCCGACAACCATCAACGAACTGAGCTTCGGATATTCTGCGTACCGCGAGGGCTTCACCATTCTCGATGAGGGCGTCAAGCGGGTCACCTACGGGATATCGTTTCCGCCGCTGTTCGCCATCAACAATCCGACGCGCATTCCCAACGTGAGCATCACGGGCTTTACGGGCATCGGCTCGGGTAACATCGGCTTCGCTCGTACGCCCACTTTTATCCTGCGCGAGAACTTCAGCAAGATCGTGGGCTCCCATACGATCAAAACCGGGCTCTATTGGGAGTCCATGAACATGAACGAGCGGAATTCGCCGAACGACAACGGCTCGTTCGCCTTCGGTCTGTCGGCCGCCAATCCGAAGAACTCCGGCAACCCGTGGGCCAACGCTTTGCTGGGCAATTTCGATGCCTACAGCGAATTTGGCCCGCCGGTGCAGACCGTCTACTAGGCCTTCGATCGCGAGTTCTACATCCAGGACAACTGGCGCGTGAATCGGCGGCTGTCGGTGGAATACGGCCTGCGCTGGGCCTTCATCTCGCCGTGGGGCGCCAAGTCGAACAACGTGGTGGCGTTTATGGAGCGCTTCTGGGATCCGGCAAAAGCGCCTCAGGTCGCGGCCAATGGGTCCATTGTCCCGGGCACCGGCGACATTTACAACGGCTTGGTTCTGCCGGGATCCGGCTTTCCTGAATCCGCCAGGGGAAGGGTTGCGGTTTATGATGACCCGGCCGTGCGCGCGCTGTTCCGGGGCATTCCGGCGAAATTCCATCCCCTGCGGAAGAACAACCTTCAGCCGCGACTCAGCTTCGCCTGGGATGTGCTGGGGAATGGCAAACTCGCCGTGCGCGCCGGCGCCGGGATCTTTCACGGGGTGACCGGCATTGCGTATTCCGGTTGGTATCTGGGCGCTCGTGCGCCGCTTACCCTCGCCGCTACGGTGACCAACGGACACGCCGATAATCCCGGCAGCGGCGTCCTCAGCACGACTCGCTTTCCCATAGACGCGGGCGCTCTTCCTGCGGAATACAAGATGCCGACCATGTACAACTACAGCTTCGGCATTCAAACTCTTTTGCCGTACCAGACTCAACTGGATGTCAGCTACGTCGGTAATTCGGGCCGCCACCTCTCTCGGGCCCGCCCGCTCAATTTCTTGACGCCACAGCAGCAAGCAGCTCACCAGGGTGTGGATCTGAGGCCCTTCTTGCCGTATCGTGGTCTGGGCGGAATCACGATCGTTGAGCCGGCAGCGACTTCCAGCTACAATTCCTTGCAGCTTGCGGCGCGCCGCCGCACCGGCCAGATCACGTACGCCGTCTCCTACACGCTGGGCAAGATCATCGGTTACGGCAACGAGGGCGTCGCGTCGGGATTCCAGAATCCTCTGAACATCCGTGCCGACCGTTCGGAACTGGAGGAAAGTCGGCGTCACTGGCTGGTGATCAGCCACACCTGGGAGCTACCGTGGCACAAAAGCCAGAGAGGCCTGCTCGGCCGCCTCGCAGGAGGCTGGAGCCTGTCCGGCGTTTGGACTCTGGCCACCGGCCGACTGTTCGGTCCCACGGTCACTGCCGTGGCGCGCGGCGTGGCCACCCGCCCTGACGTGGTCGGCCCATGGTATCTGCCCAAGAGCGAGCGCACGCTGTTCCGGTATTTCAACACCGCGGGCTTCGTGCGGCCGCCGGATTGGACTTACTGCAATGCGGGCCGATGGATCATTCGCGGCCCCGGCTCAGTGGATTTGAGCGCCTTTGCTTTGAAGGACATCGCTGTGCTCGAGAACATGCGCGTCCAACTCCGGCTGGAAGCCTTCAATGCCATGAACCACATGAACCTGGAGAGCATCAACACGCAGCTCGGGCATCGTTCCTTCGGACAGGTCAGCGGCACCGGGGCGCCGCGCTACCTCCAGATCGGCGCCAAGTTCATCTGGTGAGACCCGGACACGCAGGGCCGGACGCACTGCGGGCGCCGCCCGAGGGGTTTCAGTCCAGGTGGAAAACTTCTTCCAGGGGCCGCATGCCCTCATCCGGCCGGCGGCCCTCCAGCTCCTCGAAGAAGGGAGCCATCTCGCGCTGCCAGCGGGCGTTAACCTCGCGCTCGGCCATTCCCTGGCGGGCCTTTTCAAAATCGGGCGTCTCCAGGTAGCCGACCAGCAGGCCGTCCTCGCGAAGGAACAGCGAGTAATTGTGCCAGCCGGTCTCGCGCAGGGCTTGAAGCATCTCAGGCCAAACGGCCTTGTGGCGCTCCTTGTACTCCTCCAGGCGGTCCTTCTTCACCTTGAGCAGGAAACACACCCTCTGCATCACGCTTTCCTCCGGCGCGCCGGCGGCGACGCACAACCGCCTAGATGAACAGCGGCGCCGCCACCAGCGTGATGGTGCTCAACAGCTTGATCAGCACGTGCAAGGAAGGCCCGGCGGTGTCCTTGAAGGGATCCCCCACCGTATCGCCGACCACCGCCGCCTTGTGCGGGTCGGAACCCTTGCCTCCCAGCTTCCCGGTCTCGATGAATTTCTTGGCGTTGTCCCAGGCGCCGCCGCCGTTGTTCATCATGGTGGCCAGCAGGATGCCGGCGATGGTGCCCACCATCAGCAGCGCGGCCACAGAAGCGGCGCCCACCGGGACTTCGTTATAGCCCGGGAAGTAACGGAACACCACGCCCACCGCCACGGGTCCCACCACCGGCAAGATGCCGGGCAGCACCATCGCTTTCAGGGCGCCCTTGGTCACAATATCCACGCAGACGCCATAATCCGGGTCCGCTGTGCCCTGCATGATGCCCGGGTTCGAGCGAAATTGACGCCGCACTTCCTCGATCACGGTTTGCGCCGCCTTGCCCACCGCCCGAATGGCCAGCGCGCTGAACAGAAACACGAGCGTCGCGCCCAGCAACGCGCCGGTGAAGACGGGGACGCTGCCGATGTCCACGGTGAAGATCTTCTCGGCCGCCCAACCCAGATGCACCTTCACCTCGTCAATGTAAGCCGAGAACAGCAGGAAGGCCGCGAGCGCCGCACTGCCGATGGCGTAACCCTTGGTCAGCGCCTTGGTCGTGTTGCCCACCGCATCCAACCGGTCGGTGCGCCGCCGAATGTCTTCCGGTTGTTGGGACATTTCGATGATTCCGCCCGCATTGTCCGTGATGGGGCCGAAGGTGTCCATCGCCAGGATGTAGGCGGCGGTGGAAAGCATGCCCATGGTGGCGATGGCCGTCCCGTACAGGCCCGCCGCTTCGGGGGAAACGCCCGGCAGACCGGCGTTGGCGCCCAGGTAGTAGGAGCCCAGAATGGCGGCCGAAATCACCAGCACGGGCAGGGCCGTGCATTCCAGCGCCACCGAGAAGCCCGTGATGATCACAGTCGCCGGACCGGTCTTGGCGCTGTCGGCGATCGAGAGCACGGGGCGATACTTATACTCGGTGTAGTACTGGGTGATGTACACGAACAGGAAAGCGGTCAGGATCCCGATGACGCCGCAGAAGAACAAGGGCATGTTACCCTTGAGGAGTAACTTCACGGCGATGTAGAACCCCAGCATGGCGAGCACCGTCGTCATGTAGTAGCCCCGGTTGAGCGCCTTCATGGGGTCTTCTTCCCCTTTGACGCGCACGATCATCACGCCGACGATCGAGGCGATCAAACCGAAGGCGCGGGCCACCAGCGGGAACAGCACGCCGTAGATGCCGAAGACCGGCAGCAGGGCGACGCCCAGGATCATGGCGCCGATGTTTTCCGCGGCTGTGGATTCGAACAGGTCCGCGCCGCGGCCCGCGCAGTCGCCCACGTTATCGCCCACCAGATCGGCGATTACCGCGGGGTTGCGCGGGTCGTCTTCGGGAATGCCGGCTTCCACCTTACCCACCAGGTCGGCTCCGACATCCGCAGCCTTCGTGTAAATACCGCCGCCCAACTGCGCAAACAGGGCGACGAAGCTGGCCCCGAAGCCGAAGGCCACGATCTGGAAGGGCACCTGCTGCGGGTTATGCAACCCGTCGAAGAGGAAAAACAGGCCGCCCACTCCTAGCAGCGACAGAGCAACCACGCCCAAGCCTGTGACCGCCCCGCCCCGCAGCGCGATGCGCAGGGCGCGGTCCAGATTGGTTCGCGCCGCCGAGGCGGTCCGGATGTTGGCGCGAATCGAGACCCACATACCGAAGTAGCCCGCCGCCAGCGAGCACAGCGAGCCCACGACGAAGGAAATCGTCATGCGCACCGCCAGCGTGGTCTGTCCCTTGCCGAAGAAATAACCGACGAAGATGATCAGCGCCAGCACCACGGCCAGCGAGGAGATCGTGGTGTACTGACGCCGCAAGAACGCCTCCGCGCCTTGCTTGATCGCGTTGGAGATTCTCTGCATGGGGGCCGTGCCGGTGTCCTGGCGGATCACGAAGCGCGAAAACAACACGGCCACCCCTAGCGATAGCAGGCTGATCAGTAAGACCGCAGTCAGGTAATTGCTACCCACGTCTGCCTGGAGCCAAAGCGCGAACATAGCAGGTTCGGCGAACATTGAGAGCTGCCTCCGGAAAAAAGCAGAATCACAGCCTTCCCGGCTAACGAGATCTGAGAAGCCTGTTCTCTGCGGGCTATTAAGCACAGAGGATAGCGCACTGGGGAGCGCAAATTCAACCCGCGAGTGGCCGATCGCCCGGCTGGGGCGACCGGGCGATCACAGGCTTCTGCCGTAAACCCGCGGCTCGCCGATTCCCGGCGCGCGGACGCCGACGCGCTGGTGAAATGGAAGCCCCGACGCCACTCTCTCCCCCAAGGCCTGAGGCGAGGCCCTCGCCGCCGATTTAAACATTTGTTGGTTCAATTGTTTCATCGCAAAACACGAGCGGCCCCGGCGGGCGCCGCGGCTGGCGCTGAGCGACAGGACCGTAGCCCGGGGCCGGAGCAGGCCGCCACTGGGGCTTGACGCAGGCGGGGGGCGTGGGGCTATTCTGAACTGGTACGGGATCTCGGCAACGGGATAGCCCGTACATGGCAGGAGCACAGAAGACCAAACTCAGGGGGATCCGTATGAAGATTGGCTCGCTTCGTTTATTCTTTCCTCTCGGCGTCGCCTGGCTGTTGCCGGCATGGCTGCCGGCGGCGACCTATCAGATTGATGCCTCCCACTCTACGGTGGCTTTTACCGTCCGCCACATGATGGTAGCCAACGTCAGCGGCGGCTTCTCCAAATTCTCCGGAACCGTGGAGTTCGACCCCGCCAACCCTTCCGCAGGGAAGATCGAGGTCACCATCGAGGCGGCCTCCATTGATACGCGCAACGCCAAGCGCGACGAGCACCTCCGCAGCGCGGACTTCCTCGACGTGGCTAACTATCCCACCCTGACTTACCGCTCCAAGAGGATTGAGAAAACGGGCGACAACCGCTACCGCGTCATCGGCGACCTGACGCTGCGCGGCGTCACCCGCGAAGTTGTCCTGGACGTTGAGACAACGCCGGAGATTGCCGTCCAGGGGGCCTACCGCATGGGCGCCTCCGCCACCGGGAGAATCAACCGCCAGGACTTCGGGGTCAAGTGGAACCGGGCCCTGGACGCCGGCGGGGTCGTCGTCAGTGATGAAGTGCGCCTCCAGATTGACGTCGCGCTGGTGCGAAAGGCCGGTCGTTAGACCCAGCCGAGCCTAGTAACCGCTCCCCGTGGAAAACGTCCGAGGCCGGGCGCTCGGCGTTCGCGGAGCTTGCGGCCCGACAGTCCCGCCCAAGGAGGCCAAGGATCCGGCATCCCGGCGGCGCGCACTGTCTCGGCAAGGGGCAGCGCTGATCCGGGATCTTGTCGCCGAAGGCCGGCGACCGCTTTTCGCCTGCGGAAACCCTGGCGCGCCTCATGGCCAGGAATGCGGGCTAGAGCTCCAGGGCGGCCACGGCTTCCAGGTGATGAGTCTGCGGAAACAAATCCACCAGGGTCAATCGCCGCAACCGATAGCCTCCCGCCGCCAGCGGACCCAGATCGCGCGCCAGGGTCGGCGGATCGCAGGAGACGATGGTCACACGAGCGGGTCTGAGACGCAAGATCTCCGCCAGAACCTGCCGCCCCAAGCCGGAGCGTGGTGGATCGGCCAGCAGGAAATCCGGCGCTCGATCCAGGCGCGCCAGGTATTCAGCCGCATCGCAGCGTTCGACCTGAATGGCGAGGCCGGCGCGTGCGGCGTTGAATTCCAGGTCGCGCGCCGCCGCGAGGCTGGATTCCACCGCCGCCACACGCTGGAATCGCCGGGCCAGAGGCAGGCTGAACAACCCTACGCCGGCGTAGAGGTCCAGGGCCGCTTCACCCGCGGCGCTTTCCAGAGCGCACCGCAGTAGCTCCTCGATCAGAAAGCGATTCACCTGAAAGAACGATCGTGGCCCCACCCGGTAGGCGTGCTCCGCCACGGGATAGTCAATGGGCTGCGCTTGAACGCCCGGCAACCGCTCAGCACACCACTCGAAGAATCGGCGAGCCGCGCCACGCGCGCCTTCGGAAGCCGCCACATTCATCTGAACCTGATCCTCGTTGGTGAAGATTTCCAGCGTCCGGAGGGAGCGGTGAAAGCGCGCGTCCCGGAGCATCTCGTTGAGTGCAGCCAGCACTCGGTTGATCATCGGCGAGGCGATCGGGCACTGATCCACGGCGCACAGCCGATGGCTGCCGGTCTCAAAGTAGCCGAGGCGACGCCCGTCGGAGTGAAGCTGGACGCGGTTGCGGTAACCCCAGGGGGGGCCGGCAAGCACGGCGATGGTCTCCGGAGGCTCGATCTTTCCGATGCGCCGCAACGTCTCAACCAGAATGTCGCGCTTGAGCTCGAGTTGCAGCGAGTAATCGCCGTGTTGGAGGCGGCAACCGCCGCAACGGCCGAAGTAGGGGCATTGCGGCTCGACGCGCCCGGCGGCGGATTCGAGCACCTCGACCAGGCGGGCTTCCGAGAAACCTGAGCGCTCCCGGGCGAGCCGGATCCGCACCGTTTCGCCAGGCAGAACGAAACCCACCAGGACCACGCGACCCTCCACTCTGCTCAACCCGAGGCCGCCGTGCACCAATTTTTCGATGCGCACGACCGGACCCTCGCCGGGTGCGGCGGACGGCCCATTTGTTTCCGGCTTCGCCATCTCGTAGGATAAGTATTCGCGCTGCTTGAGGCGGCCGCAGACGGCCCCCGCGCAGTCCGTTTTCCCAACTAGCATGAAACCACGAGTCTTCTCCGGAATGCAGCCCTCCGGAAACCTGCACATCGGCAACTACCTGGGCGCACTGAAGCAGTGGGTCAAGATTCAGTACGACTACGAGGCCATTTTTTGCATCGTGGACCTGCATGCCGTCACCGTCTACCAGGATCCCAACGAGCTGCGGCACAAGATCCGGGAGCTGGCCGCTCTGTATCTGGCGGCCGGCATTGACCCGCAGCAGTCCACCATCATGGTGCAATCTATGGTGCCGGCCCACGCCGAGCTGGCCTGGATGCTGACCTGCGTCACGCCGTTTGGGTGGCTGGGCCGGATGACCCAGTTCAAAGCCAAGGCCGCCGAGCAGGAGACCGTGGGCGACGGTCTGTTCCAGTACCCTGTGCTGATGGCGGCCGACATCCTGCTGTACCAGGCGGCGATCGTTCCGGTGGGCGAGGATCAGGCTCAGCATCTGGAACTGACCCGAGACATCGCGCAACGGTTCAACTCCCTCTATGGCCCGACCTTTGTGGTGCCCGAGACCCGCTTGCCTGTCGTCGGCGCGCGCATCATGGGCCTGGATGACCCGGAGAAGAAAATGAGCAAGTCCGCGCCCGGCTCCGGCCATGCCATCGCCCTGCTGGATCCGCCGGATGTGATTCGGCGGAAGATCATGCGGGCCACCACCGATTCGGCGCCCGGCGTAGACTTCAAGATTCTTGGGCCGGGCGTCGCCAACCTCCTGAACATCTATCAGGCTTTCACGGAGTGGAGCGACGAGCAGATGCGGGCTCATTTCTCGGGCATGCGTTACAGCGAGCTGAAAAAGCAGGTCGCCGAGGTCATCATCGCCCACCTGACGCCGCTTCAGGAGCGATACCGGCAAATCATCTCCGAGCCCGGGTATGTGGATCGCATTCTTTGCGAAGGCGCGGCCCGCGTGACGCCCATCGCCAACGCGACCATCGAGCTGGTGAAGCGCCGGATGGGCTTATACACCGTCGAGAGTCCGACGCCGCCCGCCGGGGCGAGCTGAGCGGCCGATGCGCCGACATTCAGTCTCCCTGTCGGACTACTGGCGCTTGGTCCGCAGCAACCGCAACTTCCGGCTGCTGTGGTGGGCGCAGATCGTCAGCGAACTGGGGGATTGGTTCTACGCTATTTCGATTTACAGCCTGCTGCTGGAGTTCACCGGCAGCGCAAAATCCATCGGGCTGGCTTACGTGCTCCAGGTGCTGCCGCAGTTTTTTGTGGCGCCGGCCGCCGGGGTGGTCAACGATCGCATGAGCCGCAAGCAGCTCATGATCCTGAGCGACCTGGCTCGCGCTGCCATCGTGCTGGGAATGCTGCTGGTGCGTAGCCCCTCGCTCGTGTGGCTGATCTACGCGCTGCTGCTGCTGGAGACCGTGATGTGGGCTTTTTTCGAGCCGGGCCGCGCCGCGGTGGTGCCGGTGATTGCCCGAGAAGACGAGCTGCTGGCGGCCAACGCGCTCTCTTCGCTCACCTGGTCGTTCAATCTGGCTATCGGCGCGGGACTGGGCGGATTGGTGGCCGCCTTCCTCGGGCGCGACACGGTCTTCGTCATCAACGCTCTCTCCTTCCTGGGGTCGGCGGCGCTGATCCGGGCCATGCGCTTCCACGAGACCCACCTGAGCGCCGCGCCGCCCTTCCGCGCACGCGATCTCACGGATTTTTCGCCCGTGCTGGAAGGAGCGCGCTATATGGTCAAAGACCGACGGCGATTGGCCACCCTGCTGGTGAAGGGCGGCCTGGGCGTGATGGGAACCAACTGGGTCCTGCTGCCGATCTTCGGCGAACGGATCTTTCCGGTGCGCCCCGCCCAGTTCGGAGCGCCGCGGGCGGGGATGCTGGGCATGAGTCTGTTGATGGGATCACGCGGCGTCGGCGCTCTGCTGGGTCCGCTGGTGAGCTCCTACTGGCTGGGACGCGAACCCGGGCGGTTGCGCTTGGGCATCCTGCTCGGTTTTCTGGCGGGAGCCGCGGGATATCTGATGCTGGCCGCGGCGCCGACTCTGGCATGGGCCTGCGGCGCGGTGATCCTGGCGCACGCCGGAGGTTCGACGATCTGGGTCTTCTCGACCACTCTGCTTCAGGAGCAGACCGAGGATCGCTTTCGCGGACGCGTGTTCGCCGCCGACCATGCCCTGCTGTCGCTGACGGTTTCCGCCGTCAGCTACCTGGCCGGCGTCTCCATAGACCTCGGGGTGGGTGTGCGAACTCTGGCCGCCCTGACCGGCGTGGTCTCTGTGGGACCGGCGGCGTTGTGGGCGCTGGCGCAGCGTTTCTGGCGCGACGCGGAATCCTCCTCCTCCGCGCAGCGCTAGTTTTGCGGTCGCCGGCGACTCATCCGGCCCGTGGAACAGGGGAGAAACAGGCCCTGCGGCACGAAATCCCGGGGCGCACGGCGAACGCCGCAGCGCGCTGTGGAGGGAGGCTGTCGGTCGGTCCGACAGCGCGGCGGAGCAGGCAGCGGCCGAGGGTTCTGAGCTACAACAAATCGTCCCGTTTTTGTTCTTCCAGGAGCCTGACGATTTCGCTCACCCGCTGCGCCGAGTGCCGGTCGGCCACCAGCAAGGCGTCGGGCGTGTCCACCACCACCAGGTCGCGCACGCCGAGCAAAGCGACCAGCTTTCCCTCAGCGTCCACGTAGTTGCCGGAGCTGGAGCGAAACAGCGCCTGGCCGCGGACCGCGTTTCCGTCGGCGTCGTGCGGCAACAGCTCATAGACGGCGTTCCAACTGCCTACGTCATTCCACTGGATGGCGTCGCTGGGAAAGCCCACCACATTGCGGCTCTTCTCCAGCACGGCGTAATCCACGGAAATGTTCTCGCACAGAGGGTGCACCTTCCGGAGTTGGGCGGCGAAGCGCCGGTCTCCGAAAGGGGGCAGAGAAGCCAGCAGACTGGCGGTCCGCGCCAGGTGTCGCCGGAGCTCCTCCAGGAACACCTCGGCCCGCCAGAAAAACATGCCGGAATTCCAGTAGAACCGCCCCGCCGCTACAAAGCGGCGAGCCAGCTTCAGGTCCGGCTTCTCGCGGAAGCGCACCACCGGCGTGGGTTTCAGCGCATCGGGCTTCAAGCCGGCCGGGAACTCGATGTAGCCGTAGCCGGTCTCCGGCCAGCGCGGGCGGATGCCCAGCACCACGAGCCGGCCCTGGTCAGCCGCTCGATACGCCGCGGGCATCAGCCGCTGGAAGGCCTTGGGGTTAGCGATGACGTGGTCGGCAGGAAAGACGCCCATCACGGCGTCCGGATCTATGGATTTCACGATGTGAGCCGCCAACCCGATACAAGGAGCCGTATTGCGCTGGCACGGCTCGGCGAGGATTTGCCCAGCCGGCACCTCGGGCAACTGGCGCGTGATTTCCCGGCGCAGCTCCCGGCTGGTGATCACCCAGACCCGTTCCGGAGGGATCAACGGTTGCAGGCGATCCAGCGTCTGCTGGATCAGCGAGCGCTCCCCGAAGACCCTCAACACCTGTTTGGCGTGACGCCGGCGACTGCGCGGCCAGAAGCGGGTGCCGCGCCCGCCGGCCATGATCACCGCGTAAGAGTGCGCGTCCAACATAACCCAAAGCGACAGCATAGCCCAGCCTGAGATCCGGCGGGCTCGGGAAGGGCGTCCGCTTCGCCGCGAGCCTGCCTGTTCGGGTTACACTCGAAATTTCCGCCCGTCCCGCGAACCCCGCCGCGGCCGGGCCGAAACTGGAAATCTAGCTGCGGTGGATGGGAGGTCCGAATGCGCCGGTCTTTGTTCTTCTTGGTAAGCTTGGCGGCGATGGCCGCCGGAACCTTTCAAGGGGATGTGAAGATGAAGCCGCCCGTTGCAAAAGTCATCCCGCAGAAACTGGAGAAACATGGCCACGTCCGCGTGGACAACTACTATTGGTTGCGGGACCGCGACAACCCGGAAGTCATCCGATACCTGGAAGAAGAGAACCGGTATACCCACGCCATGATGGCTCATACCGAGCCGTTGCAGGAAAAACTGTTCCAGGAGTTCCGGACCCGCATCAAGCAAACCGACATGTCCGTGCCGTACCGGCGTGACGGATACTTCTATTACACCCGCGTCGAGGAAGGCAAAGAATATCCGATCTATTGCCGCAAGAAAGGTTCCCTCGACGCGCCGGAAGAAATTCTGGTGGATGTCAACCAGGTCGCAGCCGGACATAAGTTCTGCTCGGTAACCTTTCCTTCCGTGAGTTCAGGCCAGAATCTCATCGCTTACGGCGTGGACACGGTAGGCCGGCGCTTCTATACGATCTACATCAAGAACCTGGCTACCGGCGAAGTGCTGAAGGACCGCATTCCCAACGTGACCGGCAACGTAGCCTGGGCCAACGACAACCGCACGCTGTTTTACGCGCGGCAGCATCCGGTGACTCTGCGGTCGTATCAAATCTACCGGCACGTCATCGGGACCGATCCGGCGCAGGACGTCCTGGTTTACGAGGAGAAAGACGAGACCTTCCGCTGCTTCGTTTTCAAGACCAAATCGAAACGCTACCTGATGATCGGCTCCAGTCAAACTCTGAGCACCGAGTACCGTTACCTCGAAGCCGACCAACCTGAGGGATCCTTCCGGATCTTCGCCCCGCGGCAGAGGAACCACGAATATCGGGTGGACCACTTCGGCGATCACTTTTACATCCGCACCAATCTGAACGCCAAGAACTTTCGGTTGATGAAGACGCCTGTCGAGCGCACCGGCGTCGAGAACTGGCAAGAAGTGCTGCCGCACCGCGACGACGTGTTGCTCGAAGACTTCGAGATTTTCCGCGATCATCTGGTGGCCGTGGAACGCAGAGACGGACTGATGCGACTGCGGGTGATGCCCTGGTCGGGCAAAGGCGAACACTATGTGGACTTCGGCGAGCCGGCCTATCTGGCCTACCCGACCGACAACTTCGAGTTCGACACGTCGCTGCTGCGATATACCTATAGCTCCCTCACCACGCCGACCTCGGTCTACGACTACGACATGAACACCCGTCGGAGGACGCTGCTCAAGCGGGAGGAAGTGCTCGGCGGTTTCGATCCCGCCAACTATCAAGCCGAGCGCATCCACGCCACGGCGCCGGACGGCGTCCGCGTGCCGATTTCCCTCGTGTATCGCAAGGGCTTCCGTAAGAATGGCACGCACCCGCTGTTGCTCTACGGCTACGGATCCTACGGCAACAGCACCGAGGCGAGCTTCAACCCCTATCGCATCAGCCTGCTGGACCGCGGTTTCGTCTACGCCATCGCCCACGTGCGCGGCGGCCAGGAGCTGGGCCGCAGTTGGTACGAAGACGGCAAGCTGCTGAAGAAGAAAAACACCTTCACGGACTTCATCGCTTGCGCCGAGCACTTGATCCGAGAAAAGTACGCCGACCCGAAGCGCGTCTTCGCCCAGGGCGGCAGCGCCGGCGGCTTGCTGATGGGCGCCGTGATCAACCTTCGCCCGGAGCTGTTTCGCGGCGTGATCGCGGCCGTCCCGTTCGTGGACGTAGTCACTACCATGCTGGACGACAGCATTCCGCTCACCACCAACGAGTACGACGAATGGGGCAATCCCAACGAAAAGAAATACTACGACTATATGCTCTCTTACTCGCCGTACGATCAGGTGCAGGCCAAAGCCTACCCCAACTTACTGGTGACGACCGCGCTTCATGACTCGCAGGTGCAGTATTGGGAGCCGGCCAAATGGGTGGCTAAGCTACGCGCCATGAAGACCGATAACAATCTGCTGTTACTGAAAACCCGCATGGAGGCGGGCCACGGAGGCGTCTCCGGCCGTTATCAGCGCTACCGGCAGATCGCCTTCGAATACGCTTTCTTACTGGATCTGGCCGGCATCAAAGAGTAACTCGCAAACCGTTTTCACGCCGCGGGCGGCGATGCGGAGGACTCCACCGGCATCCCGGACTGGCGCAGCAGAACGAACTCCGCCAGGTTCTCACGAGTCAGCAAACCGACCAGGCGCCCATCTTCCATGACCAGCGCGCAGGCGCCGGGTTTGCTCAACAGGCTGAGCGCCTCGGCCAGGTCCGTTTCGGGCTCCACCCGCAGAAAGTCCCGCTCCATCGCGCCGGCCACGTAAGAGTCGGGACCGGAAGTCGCCATGGCTTTCAGCAGCCGATCCCGCCCCAGCAAGCCGATGACTTCGCCTCCGTGGACCACGGGAAAATCCTGCTGCGAGGTGGCCAGCAAGAGGTTGGCCGCGTCGCGGATGGTGCTGGCGTGCGAGATCGTGCGAAAGTCCGTGATCATCGCCGCGCGCACGGGGATGCCGCGCGTGAACACGCGCCCGACAGCCGCGGCGGCTTCCATGGAAGCCCCGACGTAAACGAAAAAGGCCACGAAGACGAGCAGGAAGTGCATCGAAAGCAGCCCGTAAAGCCCCATCAGGATGGCCAGCAACTGGCCGGCGCCGGCCGCGGCCCGCGTAGCCTGATCCTCCGAGCGGGTGAAAGCCAGCAAGGAGCGCAGCACGCGCCCGCCATCCATCGGGAAGGCCGGAAGCAGATTGAACAGCGCGAGGATCAAGTTCCCGGTGGCGACGCGCTGGAGCAGATTGGCGTCGGTCGGCTCGGCGAGCTTCTCGACAGGCGTCCACCAGCCTTTCAGAGCCAGTATGGCGAACAAAGCCGCCGCCAGGGCGAAGTTCACCGCCGGGCCGGCCAGCGCGATCCACAGTTCCTCGCGGGGCTTAGGGCTGCGTTCCAGCCGCGCCACGCCGCCGATGGGAAGCATGACGATTTCCAGGATCCGCAAGCCGTAGCGCCGGGCTACCAGCGCATGCCCCAACTCGTGCAGCAGCACGGAAGCAAACAGCGCCAGGATATAGAGCGCGCTGGCCGCAGCCGACTGCCGCCCGCTCACTCCGAACACGATGAGAAAGATCAGCAGGATGACAAAGGTGAAGTGGAAGCGGACCGGGACCCCGAACAGCCGCACCACGCCCAGTGCGCCGGGGACCAGCGAGCCGGTTTGTTCGGAAGTGCTGGACTTGGGCGGGGGCATCAATCCGCCTTTACCATCACCATAGCAGAACGCCGGCGCCCACCCGGCGGGAAGCACGGCCGCGAGCTGGTTTGCATCCCTGAAGTCCTGGCTGCTCGGGGAACGCGATCTGATTGACGGGTTGCCGGTGATACGACCGGCGTGGACGATGGAAGGGGTCGTCGCATCGCCCCGTACATCGCGTTCTTCTCGAGAGGCCAGGAGATCCACGATCAGGGCGCGGGCTTCGTGAGGCGCGAAATCGTGACCCGGCGGCCGGCCATCACCTCTCGGATTTCATTGAGGCTTTCCGCGTGCGCGCCGCCCGTGCAGACTCCCGAGCCGGACTCACGGCAGCTCCTTGATCCGGATGTTGCGGAACTCCACCCGCGTGCCGTGCCCCAGAAAGCCGATATGACCCGAGGTGCGCAACAGGCCCGGATGCCGCTTGAGCACTTCAGGCTCCTTCACAATGTCCAGGTTGGCGTCCAGAATAATGACGCCGTTCAAGGTCACCCGGATGTGCCGGCCGTCGGCCAGGATCTCCTCTTCATTCCATTCGCCCGCGGGCTTCAGGTAACCAGTGCGCGCCGGGATGACGCCGTAAATCGAGCCGTGGTGCTGTTCGGGCTTCAACCAGCCCTTGTACTTTTCGTGCTGGTCGTCGAGGATCTGAATCTCCATGCCCTGGTAGGCTGCATCGCCCTTCAAGGGCGCGCGGATGCCGACGCCGTTGTTGCCTCCCGGCTGCATGCGAAATTCAAACCGCAGAATGAAATTGGAATATTCCTTCTCGGTGAACAGGTTGCCTCCGCCTTCGGCGGGACAGACCAGCAGGCCGTTTTCAACCACGTAGCCCGGGCCGCGCCCGCCCACCAGCGTCCAGCCCTTCAGCGTCTTGCCGTCGAACAGCGGCGTGAAATCCGGCTCTTGCGCGCCGACGGCCAGCGCGCCAAGCAGGAACCAGAACACCATAGAACCTCCTTATCCCGTGGGCCGCGGCAGCGCGCCCGGCGTATAGGGCGCTCCACCGCGCTGCTTGGTTTCCTCGTAAGCTTGCCGGATGGGTTCCGGAAATCCCGCCATCAAGCGCTCGATGCGAGCCTGGATCTCCGCGACAATCTTGGGGTTCTCGGGGGCCACGTCGTAACTTTCGTCGGGGTCGTTGACTAAGTCGTAGAGCTCCGGTGGATCCACCGGAAAGTTGTGACGCCCCGCGGCCGGCACGGGATTGTAAGCGAAGGTGTTATAGCGGGCGACGTGCAGCTTCCAGCGACCCCAGCGCGCGCACTGCAAATAAATATTGTCGAAATAAAGCAGCGCCTCGCGCTCTAACTCCTGGCGCGCGCCCGAAAGCAGGGGCCAGATATCTATGCCGTCCATCGGCCTGGGCGGGGGCGGGGCTCCGGCCAGCCGTAAGAAAGTGGGCGCGATGTCCATCATCGAAGTGAGCGCTTCGCAAACGCGGCCTTTCGGGATCCTGCCGGGCCAGCGCGCCAGGAAGGGGACGCGCACGCCGCCTTCCCAGGTGCCGCCTTTACGTCCCCGCAGGCGCCCCGGGCTGCCCTGGTACCAGGGCCCGTTGTCACTGGAGAACAGCACCAGAGTGCGGTCCTCCACACCGTGTTTCTTCAGGGCGGCGAGAACCTCGCCCACGCTCCAGTCAATTTCCTCGATCACATCGCCGTAAAGACCGAGCGGCGAGCGCCCGCGAAAGCGCGAGGAGGCGTGAAGCGGAATGTGCGGGAAAGTATGCGCGAAATACAGCAAAAACGGCGAGTCCTTCGCCGAGGCGATGAAACGCAGCGCGTGTTCGGTGTACCGCTCGGTGAGGGTATCCTGCCGCGCGGGTTCTTCGATCGTCTCGGTGTTGTGCAGCAGCGGCGTGGGCTTCATGTCGTTGCTGTAAGGGATCCCGAAGTATTCGTCGAAGCCGCGGCTGGTGGGCAGGAACTGGGGCAGGTGACCGAGGTGCCACTTGCCGACGCACATGGTCTTGTACCCCAGCGGCTTGAGCAGCTCGGCCAGCGTGAGTTCATCGCTGGGCAAGCCGGTGGTGTCTTTTGGAAACAGCACGCGCGGCACGCCCACGCGCGTCGGGTAACGCCCGGTGAGCAATGACGCCCTCGAGGGCGAGCAGACCGGGTTCGCTGAAAGGTGCTGCATGAAGCGCATCCCCTCGGCCGCGAGCCGGTCAAGATTGGGCGTGCGGATCCGGGAACCGTAGCAACCCAAGTCGCCGTAACCCAGATCATCGCAGAAGATGATGACCAGGTTCGGAGGACGCGTGGCGGCGGGCTGCGCGGCGCCTGCCGCAACGGCCGCCAGGAAACTGCGCCGGGTAACGGAGTCGCCCATACCGGGCGATGATAGCAAAGCCTGCGGCGCGCCAGTGCCCTACAATGTAAAGTGCTATGCCCCTGGCTTCCATCCCCGAGGCGCTGGAGGAACTGCGCGCCGGGCGCATGCTGGTGGTGGTGGACGACGAAGACCGCGAAAACGAGGGCGATTTGACCTGCGCGGCCGAAAAGGTCACGCCGGAAATCATCAATTTCATGGCCACCCATGGCCGCGGCCTGATCTGCCTGGCCCTGACGCCGGAGCGTTGCGAGCAGCTCGAACTGCGGCTGATGGCTCCGCGGAACACCTCGCGCTTCGGCACCGCTTTCTGCGAAACGATTGACGCCCGCGAGGGCGTCACGACGGGCATCTCGGCGCACGATCGCGCGCACACCATTCGGGTGGCGATTGACCCCGCCACCAGGCCGCAGGATCTGGCGCGCCCCGGCCACGTGTTCCCGCTGCGCGCCCGTCCCGGCGGCGTGCTGGTGCGCGCCGGACAGACCGAAGCGGCGGTGGATCTGGCGCGGCTGGCGGGCCTCACGCCGGCGGGCGTGATCTGCGAGGTCATGAATCCGGACGGCACCATGGCGCGCCTTCCGCAACTGGAGGAGTTTTGCGCGCGCCACAACCTCAAGCTGGTGTCGGTGGCCGATCTGATCCGGTATCGCCTGCGCCACGAGCGCTTCGTCCGCCGCGTGGCCGAAGGCGTGTTGCCGACCGAGTTCGGCGAGTTCCGCACGATCGTCTACGCCACCTCGATAGACCCCGAATCCCATCTGGCGCTGGTGCGCGGCGAGGTCAGCGGACGCGAAGGCGTGCTGGTGCGCATGCACTCGCACTGCATCTACGGCGACGTGTTCGCCGCCACTTCCTGCGATTGTCATCGCATCATCCGGGCCTCGCTGGAACGCATTGCGCGAGAGAACTGCGGCGTGCTGGTCTATCTGCATCAGACCGGGCCGGGCATTCGCATGTCAGGCGAGGGCGCCATCCAGCGCCTCGTCACTCACTCGAGGGATTCCACGCAGTACGCAACGGCCGATGGCCGGCGGCTGCTTCAGTACGAGGTGGGTATCGGAGCGCAGATTCTCTCGGATCTGGGTTTGCACACCATTCGCCTGCTGACCAACCATCCGCGGCGCATCGCGGGGTTGGAGGGATTCGGAATTCGCGTTATCGAGCAGGTGCCCGCGCTGCCGGTCTGAAGGAGGCGAAGTCACATCCGTCGCGACCAGGGCTTGCGGAGCGCCAGAGCTGAGTACGCCACGCTGAGGAGACCGGCGGGGCCCAAGGTCGGACTGAGGCTCTGCTAGTCTGAAGGCATGGAGGCAGGACACCCATGAAAGCGCTGCTGAGGCTGTCGGTCTTGACACTGGCCGGTCTAAGCGCAAGCTTGGCCGTGGATCCGCTGTTGGTGAACCTGGCCATGCCCGATGCCCGCGCCGCGGCAGGCCTGGATGTGGCGCGCGCGGCGACGTCCCCGCTAGGGCGCTTCCTTCTGGCCGAGGTCAGCCCGTATGCCGAGCAAGACTGGCAACGGTTGAAAGAGGCGACGGGCTTGGATCCGCGCTACGACTTACGTGAGATTTTCGCCGCGGCGCCCGGCGGCCCGACGGACCCGCGCCGCATTGTCGCCGCCGGCGGAACCTTCGACGCCCAGCGCATCAGCCAACTGGCGCGCGCTCGCGGAGCGGAAGTGATTCCCTATCAGGGCGCAGACATCCTTTACTTTGGCGCTAAAGGGAGCCGTCCGGCGGCGATGGTTTTTCTCGGAAACGGCCTGGCGGCCGCGGGTGATCCTGACAGTGTGCGTTTGGCGGTGGATCGTCACCGGCGCGGCGGACCTGCTCTGAACCCTGAGCTGGCCGGACTGATCGAATCCTGGAGTGCGGTCCACGAGGCCTGGTTTGTCTCTCTGATTCCGGGCGGCGAGCTGGTCCCGCCCGGCCGCCGCGCGCCGGGAGCCGCAGTCCTCCGCACCGTGCAGCGCGCCGCCGGCGGCGCGCAATTGGGCGACATCGTGGTCGGCGCCGCCGAGCTCACCGCTCAAAGCGCCCAGGACGCCGCAACGCTGGCTGATGTGATGCGCTTACTGAGTAGCCTGCCCGGTTTGAATCGGCGCGACCCGCGGGCCGCGGCGCTGGCCGAGCTGCTTCAGGCCCTGGAGGTTTCCGCAAGCGGCCAGACTGTTCGGTTGCGTTTGGCGATCCCCGAACCGCGGCTGGAAGATCTCATCTTGCTGCTGCGCACGCGCTGAGCAACTCGCCCGGCAGCCTCAGCGGGCCAGCACTCCGGCCAGTTCGAGCAACGATTCATCCAGGAATTTTTTGCGCGACACGACCTCTTCTAAAGGCGTGGTTGCCGTCTGGCCGCTGACGACGCCCACCAGCACGCCGTACTCGCCCCGCGCCAGGCATTCGACGGCTGCGGCGCCCAGGCGTGTGCCCAACATGCGATCCGCGAAGGTCGGAGCGCCGCCGCGCTGCACGTGCCCGAGAATCGTCGCGCGGAGCTCGAATCCCAGCCGGTGGCGCTGGTCGCGGAAGTATTCGGCCAGCGCCTGGGCGTTCCAGCGCGCCCCCTCGGCGGCCACGATCAAGGCGTGCGGCTTGCCGCGCTCATAGGCCGTGCGGATCTCCTCAGCCAGTTGCTCAGGATCGGCTTCCACTTCCGGCAGCGTGATGGCTTCCGCGCCTCCGGCGATCCCGGTCATCAGCGCCAGATAACCGCAGTCCCGACCCATGACCTCGACCACGAAAGCGCGGTGATGGCTGGAGGCCGTCACCTTGAGCCGGTCAATGGCTTCCAGGGCGATGTTGAGCGCGGTGTCCACGCCGAGGGTGATGTCGGATCCGTACAAATCGTTGTCAATGGTGGAGGCCACACCGACGACCGGGAAACCGGCTTTCCACAGCGCATGCGCCCCGGTTTGCGAGCCGTTCCCCCCGATCACCACCAGGGCCTCGATGCCCTGTCGGTCGAGCTGGGCAAGGGCCTGCGCACGCCCGGCTTCGCTGCGGAACTCCTGACTGCGAGCGCTGCCCAGCACGGTGCCGCCACGCTGCATGATGCCCCCCACGTCGCGCGCCGTGAGGGCCTCGAAATGGCCGGCGATCAGCCCGAGGTAGCCGCGGCGCACGCCGTAGACTTCCATCCCCTTGGCCAAACCCGTGCGCACGACGGCACGGATGGCTGCATTCATGCCGGGCGCATCGCCGCCTGAGGTCAGCACGGCAATTCGTTTCATCGAGGAACCTCCAGCGGCCAGGTGGAGCCGGCCGTCAAGCCGCCGTCCACGTATAGCACCTGCCCGGTGACGAAATCGCTGGCCGCGCCGGCCAGGAAGAACGCGGCCCCGATCAGATCCGAAGGCTCGCCCAGGCGTCCGGCAGGCGTGCGCTGCTCGGCCCACTCGCGGATCCTCGGATCTTCCCACAACGCCTTGTTGAAGTCCGTGCGAATGAAGCCCGGCGCGATGGCGTTCACCTGGATGTTGTAACGCGCCCACTCCACCGCCAGAGCGCGGGTCATCGAACCGATGGCGCCTTTGCTGGCCCCGTACGCGCTCACGCCCGCCAGACTGAAATGCGTGTGGAGGCTGGCGATGTTGATGATCTTTCCTCGCCGCTGCGGAATCATGGCGCGGGCGCAGGCGCAGGCCATCAGATAATTGCCTCGCAGGTTGACCGCCAGGATCTCGTCCAGGCGATCTTCAGGAAAGGTCTCGGCGGCGTGGCGGAAGTTGATGCCCGCCACGTTGAACAGTACGTCCAGACGCTGATGCCGCGCGAGGATGTTGTCCACGCAGCGGCGGATCTGCGCGCCATCGGCGATGTCGCAAACTTCGTATTCCAGACCCGTGGCCTCCAGCGCCTGCCGATTGCGCGCACTGACCACCACCGTAGCACCGGCCTTCGCAAAAGCCAGGGCAATGGCCCGTCCGATGCCGCGCGACCCGCCGCTGACGTGCACCACCTTGTCTTTGACCGAGAACAAACCCTCCATCAGACCTCCATCATGACCTTGATCGCCGCTTCGCGACCCTCGAGAATGGCGCGGATCAGCGGCGGAGCATCTTCCAGCCGCACGCGGTGCGTGATCAAATCCTTCACGCGTACGCGACCCTCGGCCACCAGGCGAATGGCGGTTTCGAAATCCGCGTCGTAGAGCCGGCAGGTGATCAGGCTGACGTCTTTCGAAAAGGCCGTCTTTAACGCAAAAGTGATGTCGCCCGGCGGGACGCCGTAGACCACGATCCGGCCGCCGCGGGCGCAGGCCATCAGCGCGTCGCCGACGCTGCGCTCATCAGCCACGCCGTCCACCACCAGATCGAATTGCTTTTCCCAGCGCGCCGCGGGAAACCCGGCCCGCACGTCCAGAGCTTCATCGGCGCCCAGACTCCGAGCCAGTTCCAGCTTCGAAGGAACCACATCCGTCACCGCGACGAAGCCGGCGCCCAGCGCCCGCGCCGCCTGGATCGCCAGCAGCCCGATGTTGCCGGCCCCGAAGACCAGCACGCGATCGCCCGCCTGGAGTTCTCCCCGGCGGCAGGCCCTCACGGCCACCGCCACCGGCTCCACCATGGCCGCCGCCTCATCGTCCACAGTGGGCGGGGTGCGCCGGAGCATGTAATCCTCGACCACCACCTCCTCGGCGTAGGCGCCGTGACGCGAGACCACGCCCAAGACCTCGGTGGTCTCCGAATGATGGACCGCCCCGCGCCGAAACACGGGATCGCTGCGCTCGCACAGGATCGGATGCAGCAGCACCCGATCGCCGGGCCGCCAGGGGCTGTCGCCCCAGGTCTCCAACACCTCGCCGCTGGCCTCGTGCCCCGGCACGATGGGGAAGCGCGTGAAGGGGAGTTTGCCGGCGATGCTCTTGTAGTCGGAGCCGCAGATGCCGACACGGCGCACGCGCACGCGCACCTGACCGGCCCGCAGCTCAGGGCGGGGCATCTCGGTCAGCTCCAGCACTCCCGGAGCTTTCAGCAGCAACGCTTTCACGGCGCGCCGATCCGGTCGTCCATTATATCCGGCAGCGCAAGTCGCCTCGCTTGCCGTGTTAGCATGGGGATCCATGCTGGCGAATTTCCGCAGCTTTCAGGCCGGACCCGATCTCCTGGGCCGCACCTGGCAGGTGGAGTTTCTCTGGATTCAAAACGCCATCTCCATCCGGCGGGCCGACGCGGTGGACGTCAAGTTCCTGCTCACCAGCGGCCAGGAACGTCAAACCAAGGTCATCGCCTTGCGCCATCCCGATCTGTTGGAGCTGAGCCGCAAAGCCGGGCGACCGCTGACCGATCCCTGGTGCATCCGCCTGGCTGCTGAATATCTCAAGCAGATGATCGAAACCGGCGAGGACCTGGAGAAAACGCTGGTCGAGGCGCGCCCGGAACTGCTGGAAGCGATCGCCCTGCCGGCGGCAGCCGATCAGTCCGCCGTGAAGTCCTAAGGCACGCCGGCAGATGCCGCCGGCACAGGCGGCAGGGGCCTGCCCAGCATCACTAACTCGATGCCCTCGGCCTTTCCCAGGTTGCGCGAGTACTGCTTCTGCTGCGGGTTGTTCCAGTGCTCATGCACGCCAAGGCTCGCCAGGCGCACGCCGTCTTTTTCGGGGTCGTAAACGGCTCCGGAAGGAGGACGATCCGCCAGAGCAGCCTCGTGCAGGTAGTTCTCCGGGAATCCGCGCACTTGCGTGGCGCGCGGCTCACTGCGGAGAATATCCAGCCCTACGGAGTCAATCGCCACCGGGTCCTGGGAAGCCAGCAGGCTCGCCGTCCAGGAGTCGCCGAACGAAGCGAAGCGGATGACTGCTCCGCCCTGATGCTCCGCAACGTAAATGCCTTCCAACAGATAAAGCAGCGTCTTACCAGAAACGTGGCGATGCCCGATCAGGTCCACCAGACAGTTGTAAGAACCCATGGGACGCCCGCGAGCCCCGGTCTCGTGAAGAGGCCGCGGCGTCCAACCGCCGTGATTGGGAAAGTAAGTGGAACCAAAGTGATTCTTAGCCGACAAAGTTACTCCGAAGAGGGTGTGTGCGCGCAACAGACCTAAGTTGATGAGATACTTCGCTTCGGTGAGCGCCCGCGGAAGATAGGCCGTCGGGACGCCGTCCTGCGCGAAGTGGATTGGATTCTCCGTATCCGGCTCAGCCGCGATTCTGCCGTCACGGGCGGCCTGGGGACTTACAACGAAGCGCACTCCCTGGAACTCCGGACGCCCCCGGACTTTCCGGTAAATCGGATCGCCGATGCCCCGCGAGGCGTCGTAAATCGTGATGTCCGCGGCCGGGACCCCCGCGACCCTCGTCAGTTGATCCAATAAAGCGCAGATCAACTGAGGGCTGTGCATGCCTGCGCCCGGCTTCCAGTCGCCGCCCCGGTCCTGGTTGGCGTTGATCTTGACGGCCACCTTTTCTCCGGCGCGGTATCCGGCGGCGCCGAGGCCGCGCGTGCGGTTGAAATGCCGAAACAGAACCGCCCAGGCTTGTTTGTCTGTTTTTTCGCCCGTGAGGCCTCGCAAGGCTTCAGACAGCATGGCGCTCACCAGCTTGGGATCCGTGTTGGCGTCGTCCCACCAGTTCCCGGTCTTGCCGTCCCAACGGGCGACCTCGGGTTGATAAACCCAGACCACCCGCCCGGGGTGGATGCCCTGCCCGCGACCGATCGGCTGGTTCGGGGGTTCGGAAGGCGCGAAGGCCGGCTGGGCTTCGGCGTCGCCGGTCACACCCAGCGGCAACCAGAGCAGAAACAGAGCCAGCCCCAGCGCGGCAACCGGTCCGCTCCATCGGCCACTGAGCCGAAGCGCCTTGCGGTGCAGCGCCCTGGCGCAGATCGCACCGGTCAGCCAGACGATAAACCCGCTCGCCAGGGGGGCGGCGGCCCGCTGACAGGGATAAGCAGCCCGCGAAGGCTTGGGAACGACGCGGACCAGGAACCAAACCAGCGAACCCAGGCCCACCAACGCTGCCGGCCACTTCAGCCAACCTGTGTCCCGTGCCGGTTTCATCTGTTTGCGGCGACAAGAGAGGGAATCCGTCATTGCGCCTCCCGAGCTGCGAGACCTATTATGCCCCAAATCGGTTCCGAGCCGGTCGTCCGGCACCGACCGCGGCAAACAGGCAGACGATGGCGGAACCCAGCGCGGGCAAACGCGCGTCGGTCCGCCGGATCCGTTACCCCCATTCCAACCCCATCCGCGAACGCCCCGCCAAGTGTTGTCAACCGAGCCGGGAATGTCGCCGGCAATGCTGCGGGGCCGGCGTATAAAATGGGGAGCCGTCGGTGCACTCACGGAGGCTCGTATGCGGATCAGCCGACGTAGCCTGTTATTGAATGCCACTGTGTTAGGCGCAGGGGCCCAGCCGCCGCAGAAAGTTCCTCGAACGCCTGCCTCGCCTGCCGGACCGCCCGGCCGCCGCTTTCAGGGTGAAGCCTTGCGCGAGATCGCTTTCCCATTGGGCGGCATCGGCACGGGTACCGTCTCGCTGGGCGGGTACGCCAATCTGCGCGATTGGGAGATCTTCAATCGCCCGAACAAAGGCGGGGTGCTTCCGATGACCTTTGCCGCTCTCCGGCTCGAGGGCGGCGCGTTGAAGAGACCGCTGGTCCGGGTGTTGGAACGCCGTCCCCATCCGCCTTTCACCGGACCCTCGGGCGTCCCCCGCGAGACGGCGGTAGGGTTGCCGCGCTTCCGCGAGGCGGTCTTCACCGGGGCTTATCCGTTCGCGCACGTGCGGCTGGTGGATCCGCGCCTGCCGGTGGAGGTCACGCTGGAAGCCTTTAACCCCATGATCCCGTTGGAAACCGACGATTCCAGCCTGCCGGTCGCCATCCTTCGCTACAGCTTGCGCTCGCGGGCCGCCGGCCGTCTGCGCGCCACTCTGGCCTTCTCGATCATGAATCCGATCGGCTACGACGGCGTGACGCGCTTGACCGGCCGTCGAGCTGCTTTCTTCGGACAGAATCGCAACGAGTTCCGCAGCGAGGCCGGCGTGTCCGGCGTTTTTATGAGCTCGGGCAAGTACCCTCCGGACTCGTTGCGTTACGGCTCGATGGCCTTGACGACCGACCATGCGGACCTCTCCTACCGCATGCAGTGGCCGCACGGCCGCTGGTGGGACGAATTCCACGGCTGGTGGGATGAGCTCTATTACAAGGGCCGCTTCGCGAACCAGCCGGCCGAGCCATCCCGAGACGGGGAATCCGAATACGCCACCCTGGCGGCGCATTTGGAGCTGGATGCGGATGAAACAAAAACTGTCACTTTTGTTTTATCCTGGCATTTTCCCTTCACCGAAAACTACTGGACCGACGAGCCCGAGCATCGCGGCAAGCCGCTTCGCAATCACTACGGAACCCGCTGGCCCTCAGCCTGGGAGCCCGCCCTCTACGCCTTCCGGAATCTGGACTCCCTGAGGCGCCGCAGTCTGGCCTATCGGGACCTGCTGTGGAACTCCACCCTCCCGGAGGCCGTGCGCGACGCGGTCTCCAGCCAGGCCTCCATCCTGCGCACCAACACCCTGATGGTGATGGAGAACAAGCTCACGCTGGCCTTCGAAGGATGCAATGACCACGCGGGCTGCTGCCCCATGAACTGCACGCACGTCTACAACTACGAGCAGACGCTGGCCCACCTCTACCCGGACCTGGAGCGCAGCATGCGCGAGACGGATTTCCTCATCAACCTGCGCCCGGACGGCTCGATGAGCTTCCGCACCCCGGTCCCGCTGCGTCCCGGCGGCAACAAGATGTTCCCCGCCGCCGACGGACAGATGGGGTGCGTGATGAAGGTCTACCGCGAGTGGCGGCTGTCGGGCGACGACGCCTGGCTGCGCAAGCTCTGGCCTGCGGTCAAACGCGCGCTGGAATACGCCTGGGTTTCCTGGGACGCCGACCGCGACGGCGTCATGGAAGGCGAGCAGCACAACACCTACGACATCGAGTTCTACGGCCCAAACTCGATGGTGGGGACGCTGTATCTGGGCGCGCTGGAGGCTGCGGCCCGAATGGCTCGCTACCTGGGTGACGAAGAGGCGGCCCAGCGCTACGAACAACTGCGCCGCAGGGGTTCGAAGCTGTTGGACGAGCTGTTGTGGAACGGCGAATACTACGTCCAGAAGGTGGACGAGACCCAACCCAAGGCTTCGCGTTACCAGTACGGGGAAGGCTGCCTGTCGGATCAGTTGCTCGGCCAGTGGTTCGCGGAAGTCGTGGATCTGGGCAAGCTGCTGCCGCAGGAACATATCCGCGCCGCGCTGGCCTCCATCTACCGCTACAATTTCCTGACGGATTTCAGCGAGTTCCCCAACGTGCAGCGGATCTACGCCCTGAATGACGAAAAAGGATTGCTGCTGTGCAGTTGGCCGCGGGGCAAGCGCCCGGCTCTGCCCATGGTCTACTCCGACGAGGTTTGGACCGGCATCGAGTATCAAGTCGCCGCCCATATGATCTACGAAGGGATGGTCAAAGAGGGCCTGGCGATCGTGGAAGCGGTCAGGGAGCGCTACGACGGGGTCCGTCGCAACCCCTGGAACGAACTCGAGTGCGGCCACCACTATGCGCGAGCGATGTCAAGCTGGTCGCTGCTGACGGCGCTGGCCGGCTTCAGCTACTCGGCCCCCGAGAAAGAACTGCGGTTTCGTCCCCGGCTGCGGCGCAGTGAATTCCGCACTTTGTACTCGGCCGGGGTCGCCTGGGGCGGCTACAGGCAGAGGGCGGCCCAGGGGAAGCTGGAAGCCGAGATCAGCGTGGAAGGGGGACGCCTGGAGCTGGCCCGGCTCAGGCTGCCGTTCAGCGGTCCAAAGGCCAGGGTGACCACCCAGGGACGCGCTCAGGCGGTGGTCGAGGCGGGCGAGGCTCACATCCGGTGGGAGACTCCGGTGGTTCTCAGCGCCGGTCAGCAGCTCCGGGTCGAGCTGGGCTAGCGGTCACCGGAGGTCCTGGGGGATCGAAGCCTCCGGATCTAGGGCCTTTCTCCGGCCTAAGTCGGGTCTTTCAGGGATTCCCTTTTTCCCCATTCCTTCCTACGCTCAGGGTGGGTAGCCCTGTGCTGCCCCCTGTGCGTCACTGTGGTCGCCCGGTGGCTCGAGCGGCCACCGGCAGTCCGGCAAAAAGTGCAAGATCTTTCCGGCTCCCGAGGCACAAACCTTATGGGGACAAGCCCGGAACAGGAGCTAGCGTCATGCGGCCTTCGCTGACACGGAAGCCGGCCTCCATCGTCGGCGACTCGATCGCCACCGAGTCGCTCACCGCCCACACCAACCAGTCCGCCTCTCCCACTGATGAAGTGCGCAGCTCACTGGACCAGCTAGCCCGACAGGTTGCCGCCGCCGGCGACGTTTCGGCCGAAAGGGCAGTCCACGTCCTGGTCGTCAGCGCTGCTGAGGAGGAGCATCGTTTCCTCCGCCACCTGTTCGATCACACCAATTGGTTCATCCACACGGCGCGCTGTTGTGGTGAAGCTGCCGAGCTGCTGCGCGGCCGGACGATCCCGGTCGTCCTCTGCGACTACGACCTGCCCGACGGGAGCTGGCGCAACATGCTCTCGGTGATCGAGAGCTCGCAATTGCCGGCGCTGCTGATCGTCGCTTCGCACCGGGCGGATGACTTCCTCTGGGCCGAGGTCTTGAACCTGGGCGGCTACGACGTCCTGATGAAGCCTTACGAGCCTTCCGAGGTCGTGCGCGTCGTCAGTCTGGCGTGGTTGCACTGGAAGAACCTCCGCGAACGCGCGCGTCTGCATTCCTCCGCCCGGCCGAGCGCACCCGCCGACGCTTGAAGAAAGCTCGGCGCCAAGACGCCCCGCACTTCGTAAAGCCTGAGAGTGTCTGGAGCGAAGGTGTCAAACGGGCTGGATCTCGGGCAAGGGCGTAGGAAAGCGTCCGGCGAACACCTCGCCGAACAACTCCAGCATTTGCTGGTGCAGCAAGCCGTTGTCGGCTAACAGGTGCGGCCCGTGAACCGAAGCAGGCCCGCCCAACATGTCGCTGACCTTGCCGCCCGCTTCCTCGACCAGCAGGACTCCCGCCGCCATGTCCCAGGGGTTCAATCCGAACTCCCAGAAGGCATCCAGCCGGCCCGCGGCCACGTAAGCCAGATCCAGAGCCGCCGAGCCGGCGCGGCGCACGCCGTGCGAAAGCATCGCCACCTGGTAGTAGAAATGGATGTTGATGTTCTGGTGGCGCTTGCGGCTGGGAAAGCCGGTGGCCGCCAGGCTGTCGCTGATGCGCTGCACCCCGGAAACGCGGATGCGTCGCCCGTTCAGGCACGCGCCGGCCCCCCGCTCGGCCTCGAACAGCTCCTGGTGGAGCGGGTCATAGACGACGCCGCAGATCAGCCGGCCCTCGCGCTCCAGGCCCAGACTCACGGCGAAGGCAGGAAAGCCGTGCGCGAAGTTCGTGGTCCCGTCCAGGGGATCCACATACCAGCAGAACTCTGCGTGCCTGCCGACGCCCCCGCCTTCTTCGGCCACCACGCCGTGGGCCGGGAAATGGGAGCGCAGCCGATCCAGGATCAACGCCTCGGAAGCTCGGTCGGCCTCGGTGACCAGATCGAATTCGCCCTTGAGTTCGAAACCTACCCGGCGCTGGAAGTAGCGCATGAGCAGCGCGCCGGCCTCCTGCGCGATCTCGCGTGCAGTCTCCAGATACGACGCCATCGCGCAGGCTCACTCCTCTTCGTGAAGGTACTTGATGTCGTGTTTGAAAATGAACAGGTTGGGCGCCCCCTCCCGCGTCAGGCGAATGAAGGAGGCATCGTAGTACTCGATGGTGCCGGAGACTTCCTCGTTGTTGCGCAAACGCACGCGCACAGGAATCTCGCCGTCAATCAAGCGCCGCAGATAGCGCACTTCCTCGAAGGTTTGTTCGGGAGCCCGTGACTTGGCGGATTTCTTTTTTTTCTTCTTCTTGTTCGCGCCCACTCGATCACTCCTCACACTACCCCGCCGCCAATCTCCCACCTACCGTGCATCATGGCGCCGCCCTCCAGCCCCTGGCGCCAACGCCGGACTCCTCATAATAGCCACTGCGTGCGCTGACCTGCAAACCAGGACGCCGTAGCCGCACCTCCAGGCGATGGAAACCATCCTTGACTCGCGGCACATTGCGCGGATAAAAGCCCAACAGGTACTGCGTCCGCAGCTCGCGCAGGATTTCCGAAAATGCTTGATCCAGCGTCGGTCCTACACTGGGCGCGAAGACGCGCCCGCCGGTGCCCAGGGCCAGGCTCGTCAAAGCATTTTCGCCCCTGATGTTTCGCCCGGCATCGCTCTTGATGGGCATGACCAGGATGGGGTAGAGAACGGCGTCGGCCAGGTGCGCCGCTCTGAGCGCGTCATGGAAGTTCTTCGCGCTCGTGGTGTCGCCCCCGTCGGTCACCAGAACGATGACGCGCCGGCCCTGGCGCGCTTCAAGATCCTGCGCCGCCAGATAGACGGCGTCGTACAGACTCGTGCCGCCCTCCGGCTTCAGGCGCTTCAGCGCCCCGTTCAGCAGATCCAGGCGCCGGGTGTAACCTGTGTGGCGCGTAACTTCGTAGTTGAAACTGTACAGCGCGACGCTGTCCTGCGGATTGCCCTCCCCGAAGAAGGCCTTGAAGAACTTCTGCACCGATTCGATCTCGTAACGCAGTTCGATGGCCGTCGAGAGGCTGGTGTCAATCAACAAGGCCACCGACAGGGGCTGCTCCGTGCGCCGTTCGAAGACCGCCACCTCCTGCGGGACGCCTTCGTCGCGCACGAGGAAATCCTCTTTGGAAAGCTCGCCCACCAGCTCGCCGGCGGTGTTTTTCACTGTGGCCAGGATGCGCACCAGCCGCACATCCACTTTGTAGACTGGCTCCTGTGCGCAGGCCGCCGTCAGGATGCCGACCAGAGCCAGCCCGGTCCTCAGCGCGCGAGGCACTCTTTCCCCCTGCGCCTGACACCGCCCAGGCTGTCATTCCCGTGTTCGGTGATCTCTGCCCTGCTTCGTGCGATCAGCTTCATCCGGCTTGAGCGACAACCTCGCTTTCGCCCCCTGCTGTCATGGTATCAGGTCTGCTTCGAGCTTCGGCCTGCATCAGTCATGGAAAGGCGGCCACGCCGGTTCGCGCTCTTTTGCGGCACAGCAACTTGGTGCGCCGCCCGGGGTTCTTGTAAGATGGTTCATCCCGGATGAGGCGCTTCCGCTCTTGTTGGCCGGCCTTGCTGCCTGTTTGCATCTTCAGCCAGACCATTGACGTGGGGACCGGCGCGCCCAATGAAGCCATTCGGCAGCGGTTCCTGCAAGCCTTTTTTCGCAATAATTTCTACACGCTGGTTTCGCTGCCGCCGGTGGGCCCGGTGCGGAGCTTCGGAGGCACGGGGCTGATCCAGGAATTTTACGACGCGGCACGAACGCCCAACGTCAGACTGGCGATCATCAAGGCCAGCACGTCCACTGCCTATCCTCCTTCGGGCGCGGGCGAGGAGACCGTCCCCCCAGACACCTTTCAGGTGCTCGCCGCGATGTACTCCTACTATTCGGAGATCGGCGTGGGGACCGCCGGCTTCCCTACCACCGACACCCGGAGTTGCTCGGCGCCCGGCCTCGGCGCCTGTCAGTACCAGCTCTTCGATAAGAACTACGCGTTATTCGTCTACACGGAAGCGGTGACCGGCCAGCGCAACTTCGCCGTCCGAGACCCGGCTTATAGCGTCTGGGTGGCGGCAGGCGGCATCTCGACGTTGGGGCCTGCCACCAGCGGCGAAATCAGCGCCACATCTTCGGCGGGGACATCCGGGGTCGTCCAAACCTTCGCCAACGGCGCAATCGTGCGCATCACCTCGGGACTTTATAACGGACGCACGTTCCTGGTCCAGCAACCCATCTGGGGCCTTTACCAGGAGCACAATACGTACTCCGGCCTGCTGGGCTTTCCGATTTCCGATGAGGCGCAGCTCAGCGATGGCCGGCGCCGGCAAAACTTCGAAGGCGGCAGCGTCGAGTACCTTCCGGGCGCGACGCCTGCCTTGCGCCTGCCGGTCTACGACGTAGCGGTACGCCCGGCTGCCTCACCCTTGCGCATGAATCTGGGTGACACATTCATACTGACCGCCACGCTGTACGCGGCGAACGGCACGGAGCTCAGTGACCGCACCGTGAGCTGGAACACCTCCAACGGGCGCGTGGTGAGCCTTCAGCCGTCCGGTAACACTGTAACGCTAAAGGCGGTCGGCGGCGGGGTAGCCCTCGTGCAGGCTGCGTGCGAGGGCCGCACCAGCCGGGCCATCACCGTGGTGGTGACGGCGCCCTGTTGCCAGGTGGGCGAAGGAGCGCCCACGGCGGCCGTGCAGCAAGCCTTCGAAGACGCGGTCACGCGAAACCGCCTCTCGCTCAACTTGCCCACGCCCAACGCCGTGCGGCGTGTGGGATCAGGGTACCTTCAGGAGTTCACCGACGCCGCAGGCGCCCGCTGGGTCATTGCCAAGCCGGACCGCTCCCCGGCAGCTTTCGTGTTGACCGGACCGATTCTCAGCCGCTGGGAGGAGCTCGGTGGGCCGACCGGCATTCTGGGCTATCCCAGCTCCGATCCCACGCCCGGCGGCCGCCAGATGTTCGAGAACAACGCGGCGCTGGCCGGCGCCCCGGTGCGGCTCGTCACGGGAGGCATTCTGACGAAGTGGGCGGCTTTGGGCTACGAGACCGGCCCCGCCGGCGCTCCGGTAGCGGATGCCTTCGAGTTTATCTCCTTCACCGGCTCTTCGGGTTTGGCGCAGGCCTTCAGCGGCGGGTTCATTTACGCAGCGCGCACAGGCTCGCGCGCCGGGCAAGCCTGGCTCGTCCGCGGCCTGATGCTGGCCAAGTACGCCGCTCTGAACGGGGCCGCCGGCGTTCTGGGAATGCCGGTCAGCGACGAGTTCCAGATGGAGGGTCGTAACCGGCAGCAATTCGAGGGAGGCGAGCTGGAATACGGTCCGGGGGATGCGGAGGCGCGCGCCGTGCTGAAGCCCCGACAGCCCGCGGTCTCCGCAATCCCCGGTGTCGTGACCCCCGGCAACCGCGTGCGTGTGGTGATCGGCGGATTCGAGCCAGGCGCAGTTCTCCGGGTCTCGATCACCGGACTGCCGGATTTCGAGGTGCATACGGAAACCGGGGCCTATACCTGGGAGCAGTACATTGCGCCTTCGACGCCGAGTGGTGAGGTCACGATCCGCGCGACCAGCGGCGCCGCGTCCGCCGAGAGCAGCTACCAAATCAAAGCCGTGACCGAGCAGCGCGTGGAGCTGCGCAAGCTCCAGGGGGATGTCCAGACGGGGCCGCCTGGAGCCTTGCTGCCGCAGCCGCTGCGCATCGCCCTGCGGGATGAGTTCGGCAATCCCATGGCGGGCGTGACCGTGCGTTTCACTGCTTCGCCCGGAGCGCAGGTCGCGCCCGGCTCCACCGTCACTAACGCAGGCGGCCAGGCCGAAACCTGGCTGCGGCTGCCGGTTTCCGAAGGCGTGGCTCTGGTGACGGCGGAGGCCTTGCGGCAGGTGGTCACCTTCAGCGCCCGTTCGGCCGCGACGAGTCTGGGCAACTACCCGCGATTCCTCCAGAGCGGATCGGCGGTGCTGGGCCGCGGCCCGGGAACCATCGCGGAAAAGGGCGCGCTGCTGGCGGCTGCGGCATCCATCGTTCGCTACTACCAGAATCTCGGCCTTTTGCCGGCCACCAACGGCCAGGCCGATCCGGCGCTGCTGAACCAATACCTCACCGCACTGTGCGTACTGGACTCCGAGGGCGCGGAGATCTGCGATGGGTATCTGGAAGCGCCGGGCTCCGGAGACCCGGTGGTGAATTTGTGGCGGCTGCCGGCCTTTGTCGGCGGCAACCTCGAGGTCTCACCGGAGAAGACCGACCTGAGCAGTCTCCGCGATCTGTTGGCCCGAGGCTCGCCCGTACTCTTGGCTCTTTCATTGAGTGCTGATGACCAACCGATGGGCGCGCATTTCATCGTGGCGATCGGCATCCGCGGAGACGGTGCGATCCTGATTCATGACCCGAATCCGGCTTTCGCCAGGGCTTCCCTCGATGAGTATCTGGCGGGCTTTTCCGCGGGCGGCCGAACGTGGAAGGGCGCGCTGACGAGCGCCTTGCGCCTCGTGCCCCGCTCGGCCAGTCCTACCGGGTTCTTGGTCACTGGCGGCGACGTGGTGCTTGAGCTGAACTCCCTGGGCGGCCCCTGCGGCCAGACTGTCGAGTGGCCGGCGGCGATCGCCACTGGCCGGGAGGTTCAGGGAACCGGGCTGTTTCGCGCTCGTTATTGCGAAGGCGGCGGCTCGGTCTACCAACTTGACGTAGCAGCCCAGGGCCCGTACCGCGTGACTGTCACCGACCTCGGAAACCTGGGAAGCCGATTTCCGCTGAGTGGCTCTGATTCCGGGGCCTACCGGCTGGACCGACCCGCAGGGCGCCTGGCCATCACTGCGCAGGACGTTTCCATCCAGGCCGGGGGCGTCGTCAACGCGGCCAGTTTCACCACGGCGCTGGCGCCAGGCGCCGTGGCCGCCATCTTCGGCAGCGGGCTGGCGCGGCCGGGTGCTGAGACTCAGGTGGAGATCGCCGGCCTGTCGGCGCCGGTGCTGGCGGCCACACCGTTCCAGGTCAATTTCCAGGTACCCCCGGAATTGCAACCGGGGATCTACACGCTGCGCGTGCGTTCGCCCTTCGGCGCAGCCGAGCAAACGATCACCCTCCAGAATGCAGCGCCCGCCATCTTCCGGCTGGAGGGCGACTTGGGAGCGGTGGTGAACCAGGACGGCGCCCTGAACTCGCCGACGAACCCGGCGCGCCGAGGCCAGGCCGTGGTTGTCTACTGCACCGGACTGGGCGCCACGACCCGTTCGGGATCGCTGGAGGCGGCGGTCAACCCGGTTACGGTGCTGGTGGATGGCGTTGAGTTAGCCCCATCTTTCGCCGGGTTGACGCCGGGATTCCGCGGGCTTTACCAGGTCAACTTCCAGCTCCCTCCATCGTTGCCTCCTCGGCTGGATGCCACGCTGCGGCTCAAGCAGGGGGCCGCGGTCAGCAACGCGGCCCCCCTGGCCATCCAGTGAATCGAGCGCCGGGCGGCGCCCTCGCCGTACCCGCCTGCGCCGCGGGGATTTGACATTTGGACTCTCGCTCTGTTAAAAGGTGCTTTATCCTCGGTGCGTCTTCGCGGCTCTGAGGAGAAAAAGGGGGAAAGGTATGAAAGGGATTCGCCTAGTCCTGAGCGGTTTGGTGTGCGCGCTGAGCATACTGGCGCAATCGGTGACCTCGCTCGGCGGGACGGTAACGGACCCTACCGGGGCGGTCATCCCCAATGCCACCATCACGATTGAGAACGTAGACACCGGCGCGAAGCGCAGTACGACGAGCGATGCAGCCGGCGGCTACAGCTTCCCGCAACTGGCGCCCGGCACCTATCGTGTAACGGCGACGGCGCCGGGCTTCCGCACCACCACCGTGGAGGATGTGCGCCTGCTGGTGAACGTTCCAGGTACGGTGAACATTCGCATGGAGGTGGGCCAGATCACTGAGACCATCGCCGTGACCGCAGAAGCGGTTCAGGTCAACACCACCGACGCCTCGATCGGCAACGCCATCGGCACCAAGCCCATCGTGCAGTTGCCGCTGAACGCACGCAACATCATCAGCCTGCTGGCCACGCAGCCCGGTGTAGTCTTCACGACCGAAGGCGACACCGACTCGCGCAACGGCGCGGTCAACGGGGGCAAGAGCGATCAGGCCAACGTCACCCTGGACGGCGTGGACGTCAACGACCAGATGGATCGTTACGCCTTCACCAGCGTGCTGCGCGTGACGCCGGATTCGGTGCAGGAGTTTCGCGTCACCACGCTGAACGCCACCGCCGATCAAGGGCGGTCCTCCGGCGCCCAGGTCGTCCTGGTCACCAAGAGCGGGACCAACGAAGTGCACGGCTCGCTCTACCACTACCATCGCAACACGGTGACCACGGCCAACGGCTTCTTCAACAACCTCTCCGGCGTGGAGCGGCCCAAGCTGATCCGGAACATTTTCGGCGCCTCTGCCGGCGGACCCCTACAGAAGAATCGCCTGTTTCTGTTCGCCAACTATGAAGGTCGGCGCGACGCGCGGGACGGCACGGCGACCCGCTACGTGCCCTCCATGCTGATGCGGCAGGGCACGTTGCAATACCAGCGGCGCGACGGCTCCATCGCCACGGTGACGCCCCAGGAGCTGGCCGCCAAGCTCGATCCTCGCGGGGTCAACCAGGCCGTGATCAAGCTGCTGCAAAGCTACCCCGAGCCGAACGACTTCACGATCGGCGACGGCTTGAACATCGTGGGTTTCCGTTTCAAGGCCCCCACCCCGTTGCGCTGGAACACTTACATCGCGCGGCTGGACTACATTCTGGACTCGGCCAACAAGCATAATCTCTTTTTCCGAGGCAGCCTGCAAAACGACAACGAAAAGGGCATGCCCCAATTCCCCGGACAGCCACCCAACTCGGTGACGTTGCGCAACAATAAGGGATTCGCCACGGGGCTGACAAGCCTGCTGCGGCCCAATTTGATCAGCAACCTGCGCTGGGGGCTGACGCGTGTAGGTTGGGAGGCCACCGGGATCGCCAAGTTCTCTCCGGTCACTCTCCGCGGCCTGGACTCTCCGGTGGGCCTCAGCCGTGGGTTCGCGGCGATCATCCCCACGTACACGTTGGCCGAGGACATGAACTGGATCAAGGGCAAGCACAACGTCCAATTCGGCGCGGTGATCCGGTGGACGCGCAACCAGCGCAACACCGACCAGAATTCCTGGTCAAGCGCCGTGGCCAACGCCTCGTGGTTGGTGGACTCGGGCGCCGGATTGAACCGGCCCTGGCCGGACATGGCCCCCAGCCAGATCACTTACTTCCGTTACGCAGTGGCGGACGTCCTGGGCCTGATAACACAAGGCAATGCCCAGTACAACTACAAGGTGGACGGCACCGTGCTCAAAGAGGGCGAGCCGGTCTTGCGCAATTTCGCGAACGAGGAGTATGAGTTCTACATCCAGGACACCTGGCGAGTCACGCGCGGGCTGACCCTCACCGGCGGTTTGCGCTACTCGCTGATGCCACCCTACTATGAGAAGAACGGCCAGCAGGTCTCGCCAAACATTCCCATCGGCGATTGGTTCAACCTGCGCGGCGCTCTGGCCGGTCAGGGCAGGTCCCAGATGGAAGCCGGACGTATCTCCTTCGTGCCGCGCGACCAGGGCGGGCGCCCGCTGTACGCCTTCCACAAGAAGAACTTCGCGCCGCGGGCGGCGCTGGCGTACTCGCCGCAGGGCTCGGAGGGCTTGAGCCGCTTCTTCTTCGGTGGGCCCGGCCGCAGCGTCATCCGCGCCGGCTGGGGCATGTTCTACGACCTGTTCGGCAGCGGCCTGATGCGGGCCTACGACGCCACCGCGTTCGGGCTCTCGACACGCCTGGTGAATCCCTCAGCGGTGCTGGATATCAACACGGCCCCGCGCTTCACCGCCATTGACCAGATTCCGCCCGGCTTGCTGCTGCCTGCGCCGCCGGCCAAATTCCCGGCAGTCTACCCGGATGTTTTCGCCATCACCAACGGCCTGGATGACACCATCATTCCGCCCTACAGCATGACGGCCAACTTCTCGATCGGGCGTGAGTTCAAGGATGGTTGGTTCATCGAGGGCTCCTATGTGGGGCGTTTTTCACGGCGTTCGCTGGTGCGCCGCGACGCGGCCATGCCCACGAACCTCTCGGATCCCAAGTCCGGCATGAGCTACTTCGAGGCCGCCACCATCCTGGCCCGCCAGGTGGTTGCCGGCGTCCCGGTTTCCCAGGTACAGAAGGTGCCGTACTGGGAGAACCTGTACAGCAGAGCCGCGACCGCCACCATGACCGCCACCCAGGTGGTGTACGCCCGCTACGCGGCCAATCTCTATGACTGGACGTACGCGCTTTACCAGCTCGACACCGGCCCAGGCCAGGGTAACTGTGCGGCTCGGAACCGGTGCAGCGATCTGGGACCCTGGGCGTACTACCATCCGCAGTTCTCCTACCTCTCGGTGTTCAGCTCGATCGCCGGCGGCAACTATCACGGCATGCAGTGGAGTCTGCGCAAGAATTTCGCCAACGGCGACGTTCTCCAGGTCAACTACACCTGGTCGAAATCCATTGACCTGCGCTCGAACACCGAGCGTGCAGGAACGGCTACCGGGGTGATCTGGAATCCCTGGTACCCCGGCCTGCACAAGGGGGTCTCCGACTACGACAATACGCACCTGTTCAACGCCCTGGGCGTCTACAATCTGCCCTTCGGCAAGCGAGCGCGCTTCCTGTCGGACGCCGGCGGCCTGCTCAACGCTCTGGTGGGCGGCTGGCAGATTAGCGGCATCTGGCGGTCCTCAAGCGGCTTCCCGATCAGCGTGTACCACACCGGCGTATGGCCGACCAACTGGAACAACAACAACTGGGCCGTGTGGAACGGCAAGCAGTTCGCGCGGGGGCAGACTAAGAACGCGCCGGCCATCGCGGGCCCCAGCGGCCCCAACATGTTCCCGGATCCCAAGGCCGCACACGCGGCCTTCGAAGGCGCTATGCCGGGCGGGATCGGCAACCGGAATCCGATCCGCGGCGACGGCATCTTCAACATTGACGCCAGTCTTTCCAAGCGGTTCCTGATGCCTTACGCCGACGGGCGGCATTCCATCCAGTTCCGCTGGGAGGTCTTCAACGTCAGCAACACCACCAAGTTCGACGTAGCCGACGCCTCCCTGGACATCTCCACCGCGGGCACCTTCGGCAAGTACACCACGCAGCTCACGGTTCCTCGCGTGATGCAGTTCGGACTGCGCTACGAGTTCTAATCCCTAGCGCCCTCCGGCGGCGGTGCGCGGCCCTGGACGCCGTGAGGCCAGGGCCGCGCGTGCCGTGTGCTAAGATAATCGGTTCACGCGACGTTGCGGATTCGCGCTCCGCGCGTCATTCCCGCCCGGGAAGGGTTCCTCCGTTCGGATCCTGAACTCAGCGCCGAGTTGTCGGCCGCAACGGGGTGAGCGCAACCCGAGACCGGGCGCCGAGGATTACCGAGTTTGATACGAGCCGTCAAAGGGACACGCGATCTGATCCCTCCCGCCACCGCCCTCTGGAATCGCGTCGAGCAGACGGCGCGCAGCGTTTTCCGCGTTTACAACTACCAGGAAATCCGTACACCGATCCTGGAGCCGACCCAGCTCTTCGCTCGCGGCGTCGGCGAACAAACCGACATCGTCACCAAGGAAATGTACACCTTCCAGGATCGCGACGGCTCCTCGTTGACCCTCCGTCCGGAAGCCACGGCCTCAGTCATCCGCGCGTATCTGGAGCACCGCCTCGATCAGCGCCCGGGTCTTCAGAAGCTCTACTACATGGGGCCCATGTTCCGGCGCGAGCGCCCGCAGAAGGGCCGCTATCGGCAGTTCTACCAAATCGGCGCTGAAGCGATCGGCTCGGAATCTCCGGCTGTGGACGCCGAGGTCATCGAAATGGTGGTCGAGCTGCTCCAGCAGGTCGGACTGCCGGATTTCGAGCTGCTGCTGAATTCCGTCGGCTGTCCCGAGTGCCGCCCGGCCTACGTGGAGCGGTTGCGTGAGCAGCTTCGCGAGAGGGCCGCCGCCCTGTGCGCAGATTGCCGCCGGCGCGTCGAGACGAATCCGCTGCGCGTGCTGGACTGCAAAGTGCCGGAGGATCAGCAAATCATCGAGGGCCTGCCCTCGATCCTGGACCATCTGTGCGCCGCCTGCCGGGAGCACTTCCAGCAAGTGCGACGCATGCTCGGCGCGCGCGGCATCGCCTATCGGGAAGCTCCACGACTGGTGCGCGGGCTGGATTACTACATGCGCACCACCTTCGAAGTGCTGCACGGCGCTCTGGGAGCGCAAAACTCCGTGCTGGGCGGGGGACGCTACGACGGGCTGGCGCAGGCGCTGGGCTCGCGAACCCCCGCCCCGGGCATCGGTTTCTCGATCGGAGAAGACCGGCTGGTTCTGACCCTGGAGCAAAGCAGCGCCCCGCTTTCGGAGGAACGACTCGATCTGTACGTCGCGCCGGTGGGCGAGGCGGCGCTCGAGCACGCGGCTTCGCTGGCACGGGAGCTGCGGCGGGCAGGTCTGGCGGTGGAGGTCGGCTTCGAGGCGCGGTTGAAGCGATCGCTGGAGATCGCCGACCGCCTGGGCGTACGGCGTGTGCTCATCGTGGGCGAGGATGAGATCGCCGCCGGAAGCTACACCCTACGCGACATGCAGACCGGCGAACAAGCGAAACTGACCCGCGAGGCCCTGAGGCGACAACTCGCAGCGATGAAGTGATATGGCGCAAACTCCCGAAACAGAACGAACCTCCTCTGTTCCTTTGGATTTTCTGGGCGACCTGAAGCGCACGCACTCCTGCGGCCAACTGCGAGCCGCCGACGCCGGGCGTCGCGCCGTGCTGATGGGATGGGTGCACCGGCGGCGGGATCTGGGCGGCGTGATCTTCCTGCACTTGCGAGATCGCGACGGCGTCACCCAGGTGGTCTTCCACGAGAACCTCGATCCCGAAGTGCATCACAAGGCCGAATTGCTGCGTCTGGAATACGTCATCGCGGTCGAGGGGCGGGTCGAGAAGCGCTCCCCGGAAACGGTGAATCCCAACATCCCCACCGGCGAGATCGAGCTGGTCGCCGAAAAGCTGTGGATCCTGAACGAATCGCGCACGCCGCCCTTCCCCATGGAAGAGACTGTGGACGTGGCCGAAGAGGTGCGGCTGAAGTACCGTTTCGTGGACCTGCGCCGCCCGCACATGCAGCGCAACATCATTCTGCGTTCCCAGGTCTCCTTCGCCGTGCGCGAGCATCTGTACTCGCAGGGCTTTTTGGAGATCGAGACGCCGTTCATGACGCGCTCGACGCCCGAGGGCGCGCGCGATTTCCTGGTGCCCAGCCGCCTTCAACCCGGTTGTTTCTACGCCCTGCCGCAATCCCCGCAGCTCTTCAAACAACTGCTGATGGTCAGCGGCATGGAGCGGTACTTCCAGATCGTGCGCTGCTTCCGCGATGAGGATCTGCGCGCCGACCGGCAGCCCGAGTTTACACAAATTGACCTGGAAATGTCGTTTCCCCGGCAGGAGGACATTTTCGAGGTCATCGAGCCGATGCTGGTGAAAGTGTGCGCGCTGGCGGGGCGGCAGGTGAGAGCGCCCTTCCCACGGCTCACTTACGCCGAGGCTATGCGCAGCTACGGCACCGATAAACCCGATCTGCGCCTGCCTCCTTTCCACACCGTCGAAGACCTGTTTCCCGCGGGATCCCTGACGGCCGAGGGTTTGCCTTTGGTGGCCATCCGGATTCCAGGCGCCGGCGGCGCCAGTCGCAAGGAGCGCGACGAGCTGAAAGCCTTCGGAGCCGAGCGCGGCCTGCGCGTCTATGACGATCTCCGGCGGCTCGACCGGGATTACCCGGAGTCCATGGCGGCGCTGCGCGCGCGAGTGCGTCCGGACGATGGTGACTTGGTGCTGTTGGCCGGCTGGCCCGGTCCTGCGAAGGGTCACCGCCCCGAGGAGACCGTGTTGGCGGCCTGCGGCCAGCTCCGTCTGTACGCCGGCCAGAAGTACAACGACCGCCACCGCCTCCTGGATCCCCAGGACTTTCGCTTTCTCTGGGTGACCGACTTCCCCATGTTCGAGTGGGACGAAGAGGAGCAGCGCTGGACTGCCGCCCACCATCCCTTCACTTCTCCTCACGACGAGGATCTGGACAAACTCACCTCCGATCCGGCCAGATGCCGCGCCAGGTCTTATGACCTGGTCCTGAACGGCATCGAGTTAGGATCAGGCTCCATCCGTATCCACCGCCGCGACGTGCAATCCAGGGTCTTTGACGCATTGGGCTTCAGCCGTGAAGAAGCCCAACAGCGTTTCGGCTTCCTCCTGGAAGCTCTCGAGTACGGCGCGCCGCCTCACGGCGGGATCGCGCTGGGTCTGGATCGCCTGGTGATGATCCTCGCCGGCGAGAACACGATTCGCGACGTGATCCCGTTCCCCAAGACCGCGCGCGGCACGGACCTGATGTGCGATGCTCCATCGCCGGTTCCCGAGCGGCAGTTGCATGAATTGGGCATCACCTTGCTCAAGAAGAAATAGGCGGAAGGAGGTCGCGCCACATGGGACCTATCCCAGGTGGGCCCGCTAACATCCAACGACGCTACCCTCAAATGGGTTAAGCAGCACCCGCAATCGTGGCTCGACTTCGGTTTATATTTTGTTGAAAACAAAGGTTGTTATTCTATCCGCCTTTCTTTTCTTTATTACTCCTGAAGTTTTTTCATCGGATTTCCGATTGACTTAGTACTAGTATTCGGCCTAGAATCAAGCGAGACCCCGAGGAGCCTGATGTCCATGGAACCAGGGAGCAGCATAGCGAAAGATGCATCCACATCGGAACGCGAACATGGGACCAATCGCATCCGCATCGTCATCGCCGATGATCACCCGATCTTCCGTGACGGGCTCCGCCGGCTGCTGAGTCTCGAAGAGGATTTTGAGGTGGTCGGCGAGGCCAGCGACGGCAACGAGGTCTTACGGCTTCTGGAGCAGCTCGAGCCCGATATCCTCCTGTTGGATTTGAGGATGCCGGGGTTGGACGGGCTGGCGGTCCTTCAGAAGCTCCAGTTCCTCCGCAAGAGGACCAGGATCATCGTCCTGACCGCATCGGAGGACAAGAACGAGTTCGTGCAGGCTATGAAATTCGGCTGCTCAGGCATCGTGCTCAAGCAGACCGCGACCGAGTTGCTCTACAAGAGCATTCGCAAAGTGCATGCCGGTGAGATCTGGCTGGATTCGCACACGACAGCGGCCGTGATGCGGCAGTTCGCCGCGGTTCCGGAACCGGCGCCCAACAACGAGCGCAGGGGCCGCGCACGCGCCCCGCTCAGCCAGCGCGAGCGAGAGATCGTGGCGCTGGTGGCGCAGGGTTACAAGAACAAGGAAATCGCCGAGAAGATTTTCATCAGCGAGCAGACGGTCAAGAACCACCTGCACAACATCTTCGACAAACTCGGCGTATCCGACCGTTTGGAACTGGCTCTCTACGCCATCCACAAAGGTCTGCACGAATTCGAAAAGACCTGACCGCTCCGGGGCTGGCTGTGGGATCGGTTCGAGCGCCAGAGCGCCGGTGCGCGAACGAGGCGTGCAATTCTGCGCGGCGCTCCAGCAAAGCCGCGACTCGAGCCAGCGAGCGCCCGCGCGTGCGGTAGCCAGGCGTGGCAGCTCGCGCCCCTCGCGCGAAGGCGCCTGACCTCCGAATACAGCTTGCATTCCGGCTCCAAGAGGGCTAGCATTCTGGATTGGAGGACCGCAATCACATGAAATCATCGAAAGCGCTGTGGCTGGCCGCTGCGATTCTCCCGGCGTCCCTGTGGGCGCAGGCCGCCATGCCTCGCATGACCTCGGTGGACCCGGCTTACGGCAAGACCGGCGACGTGCTCACCGTGACGGGTGAGAACCTGGAAAAGACCCACGTGGCGGAACTGTTCCTGACCGACGGAAAGAACGATCTGAAGGTCCCCATCACCGAACAAGCCGCCACCTCCCTGAAATTCCGGATTCCGCCCAACGTCAAGCCCGGGCGCTTCGCGTTGATGATCCTCACGGCGGGCAAGGACCCCAAATACATCGAGCAGCCCGTTAAGGTCACCGTGCTGGAGCCTGGCGCCGAACCGCCCAAACCTCCGGCGCCCCCGCCGGCCGAACCCAAGCCCGCTGAGGAGCCCAAGCCTCCCGCGCCTCAGAGCTGAACCGCGCGGCGGCGTTCGCGGGATCCCCTCAGCCGACGCCTGTGTTCTATTCATCCGCCGAGTACATGCAGCTTCAACAAGTTCGTGATTCCGGGACGGCCCAGGGGTTGCCCGGCGACGAAAACGACGCGTGCGCCGGCCGGCGCTCGACCCTCGAGCAATACCCGATCTAAGTACGCCACCATCTGGTCCGTGGAGGTCATGGGCGGCGTGAGGATCGGCCGGACCCCGTAAAGCGACGCGAGCTGTCGTGCCACCGCGGGCCGCGGAGTGAATGCATAAACAGGCGCACGTGGACGATGCGCGGCCACCAGGCGCGCGGTGGCGCCGCTGACCGTGAACACCGCGATCGCAGCGGCCGACGAACACCGCGCCACCCGGATGGCGGCGTCCGCCAAAATCGGCGCGTCGCTGACGGCGGCGGGAGGGGATCCCGGCGGCTGCCAGTCTCCCATCGTACTCTCGGTCTCTGCTACCACACGCGCCATCATCCGCGCCGCCTCCAGGGGATATCGCCCCACCGAGGTCTCTGCCGACAGCATCACGGCGTCGCTGCCGTCGTAGATGGCGTTGGCCACGTCGCTGACCTCGGCTCGAGTCGGGAACGGATTCTCAACCATGGATTCCAGCATCTGGGTTGCGGTGATCACGAAGCGCCCCAATCGGCGTGCGCGCTGGATCACGGCCTTTTGCACGAAGGGAACCTTTTCCAGCGCCAGTTCAACGCCCAGGTCGCCCCGCGCCACCATCACGCCGTCAGCTTCCTCGAGAATCGCGTCCAGGTTCTCCCAGGCCTCTGGCTTCTCGATCTTGGCTACGATCGGCAGCCTCGCGCCCAGCGCCTGCATGCGCTCCCTGAGCGCAACCACGTCCGCCGCCGCGCGCACGAACGACAGCCCGATTAGATCCACGCCGGCGCGGACCCCCATCTCCAGATCCCGCAGATCCTTCTCCGTCAAGGAGCCCACAGCCAGCGGCACGCCCGGCAGGTTGATTCCTTTCCGATCCGATACAGGGCCGCCGGAGACCACCCGGCAGCGCACGTTGGTTCCGTCGGTTTCGAGCACCCGCAGCTCGATGCTGCCGTCTGCCAGCAGCACACGATCACCCGGGCGGACGTCGCGGGCGAAGCCCGGGTAGTTGGTGGAGGCGCGCTCGGCGGTGCCGAGCACAGGCTCCGTGGTGATGACGAATTCGGTCCCCGTCACCAGCATGGCGCTGCCGCTCTCAAAAAGGCCCAAGCGGATCTTAGGTCCTTGCAGGTCCATTAGAATGGCAGGGCGCACCTCCGGTTCAGGAGACAGTTCCCGCACACGCTGGATGCGCAACTGATGCTCTTCGGCGCTGCCGTGCGCTGCGTTGAGCCGGAAGACGTCCACGCCGATCTCGATGAGGCCGCGAATGATTTCCGGCGAATCGCTGGCCGGTCCGAGCGTGGCGACAATCTTGGTGTTCATGGTGAGCGCCGAACAGTATACTCGAACCTCAGTCCAATTGAGCCGCGACGCAATGCGCGTGCGCCGGACTGCGCCCCGCCTAGCCGGAGCTACGCGCCAGAAATCGGCGCCCAAGCGCAAACTCCGCCGGCCTCGCAACGAAACGCGGAGCTGTGGCCTCAGGTTCAGCGACCCACAGCCCCGCTTCGAGCGCCCTAAAACGACAGCCGCACCTGGAATTCGATGCGGCGATTGGCGGAGGCGGAGCCTCCCGGCCCCATGCCTCCGGCCAGCGCGTTGGAGAGGCCGAACAACGGCGAGCTCAGTGTCCCGACCGGCGGCGCCAGATTCACATGGTTCAGCAGGTTGCGAGCCGCGACCGAAAACGTCAGGTTGTAACGGCGGGCGCCGGATCCCTCACCGAACATCATCCCTGGACCACCGCGGGGGCCGCCGGGGCCGCCGGGACCAGCGCCTCGACCGCCCGGCCCACCGCCCGGTCCGCCGAATCCTCCCGGTGGCGGCCCGCCCGCAAGAGGACCTTCCACCGAGGAAGCCGCCGGGCTTCGGCGCTCGCCTCCGAATCCGAAGGTGCGCGAAACGCGGAGGTTCACTGTGAACTGCCCGGGGCCCTCGCCCCAGTTGCGCGGGATGATCGTCTGCCCCGGCAGAGGATCGGTGTCGAAGACGCCCCAACGCGTCACCACAACGCTGGACCGTGTCAGATCCGTCGCCCACGCAGGGCGATCATTGAACACCGAGTCCCCGTTCACATCGCGGCCTAGGGTAATGTTGAACGGACGGCCGGAGCTGACGGTGATGAAGGGGTTCAACTGCAATCCAAATGGCGCCGTCAGAGAGCCTCCCAGGAAGGCCCGGTGACGGATATCGAAACCTGCCCGGCCCCACTCGGTCGCCAGGTTGTAGGAATCCGCAGGGAAACTATTTGCACCGTCGGTATCGCTTCGGGCGCGTCCCAGCGCGTAGAAACCGAAAAGCGAAAGCTTCGGGCTGACGCGCGCATTGACGTTGGCGATGAGCTGGTCCTGACGGAATCCGCCCGTAGACTCGTACTGATAGATGTCTCCCCCGGCGAAGGGCCGCACGCCGTCCAGCGGGGCGTTGATGTTGCGCGAGCGCAGCATGTGCACGCCGCGTGTGCCGGCATAAGTCAGGCTCACCAAAATGTTGCGGGGCAACTGTCGCTCGATCCCGAGCGCGGCCTGCACCATGTAGGGCGCCCTGAGATCGGCGTCCACCTGCCACAGGGCGGAGGGAACCCGCCAGGAAGTCAGAACGTCCAGCGTCGGGATTTGCGGGTAGAAGTCGGGCAGGCGCACCAGATACTGCTGCTGGTTCACGCCGTTCAGCCGAATGGACTGAAGAATCAGGCTCTCCTCGACGCGATCATAGAAGACGCCGAGGCCGCCGCGTATCACGGTCTTGGGCTGCCGTCCCAAGCCCCACGCGAAGCCCAATCGCGGCGCCAGATCCAGGTGATCGCCGATGTTGTTTTGCCCCTCGTACCGCAAGCCGAGGCTCAAGGTGAAGTTGGGGCGCACGCGCCAGTCGTCCTGCACGAACAATCCTACGTCTGCCTGGCCGATTTGCGCCAGGGGGTTGCCGAAGGTGATCGAGAACTGGGAAGGCCCGCCCCCGGCGGCGCGGATCTGGTCCCAGGAAAGGCCGCTCGCCAGCCCGGCCAGCGTGGCTCCGTAGGATTCGAGCGACGGGAAGACAAATGCGCCGTTGTAGTTCTGCGTACTGCGCGTGTTGAGCGAGGCGCCGCGTACCCTCCCGCCCAGTTTGATCAAGTGCGGTCCGCGCGTCAGCGACGTGATGTTGTGAACTTCCCAGCGCGTTTGGGAGGTGCTGGACTCCCCGCCCGGAGAGCCGCCGCCTTCGAAAGCCCCCAGCACGGTGAGTGCAGGATCCGAGCTATGAGGCGTCTGCCAACCAGTACGCCGGATCCACTGGAGGCGCGTCTCGTTGATGGCGTTTGCGCTGAGCACCGCCGTTTCGGTCGCCTGCACCATATGATCCGCGTCCCCGGAATCGGAAGCGCGCGAAAGCAGCGAGAACTCGCCGATGCCCTGGTTGAGCCGACTCATGCGGCCCTCGGACAGACGCACCGAGAGCGTGTGTTTGGCGCTCAACTGGTAGTCCACACGCGGACTGACGTAAGTTCGCGTCAGGGGCGTCAGAACCGCCTGGCTGAAGCGCTGCACGTTGAGCGCGCTATCCAACACGACCGCGCTCACCACAGCCGACTCGTCCACCTGATGCCTCTCCGCGTCCAAAGAGAAGGATGCGCGTTTGCCCAGCGGACCGCTCAGGCCGGCGTTGATCATCTTCCTCTGCGATTCCGGTTTCGTGGACGCGAAAGGGTTTCGCGAGTCGAAGCGGGAATCGCCGAAGTTGAAAAAAGCCTGGCCGTGGAAACGGTCGCTGCCCGGCTTGGTGAAGATTTCGATGCGCCCAAAGCCCGGCCGATCGAACTCGGCCGAGAAGGGATTGCGGTTGATGCGAATCTCGCGAATGGCGCTCTTGGGCGGCAGTCGTCCGCCGCTGAACCCGTCAATGAAGATTTCGCCGCCCGAGGGACCGGCGGCCGGACCCGCCAGCGCCTGAAGCTCGGCCTCCAAATCCTCGGGGTTGTCGGAGAGCGCCTCCAGGTCCTTGCCCTGGAGCACCAGCGAGCCGACGTTCGAGGAGGGTTCGACATCCAACTCGGGCGTGTCGGCCACTGTAACCTCGGTTCGGGTGACTTCCAACTCCAGGCGGATGTCGAGCTCGCGAGCAGTGGCCGAGAGCTCGAGTTCCTCGATCTGGAACGGCGCGAAGCCGGGCGCCTGCGCCTCGAACACGTACTTGCCGGGCGGCAAATCCTGAAAGCGGTAGGCGCCATCCACTCCCGTCGTCGTTTCACGCACCACACCGCCGGCGGCGCTCAAGCGCAGGGTGGCGCCGGGCACGGCGGCCCCGGAGGGATCCGTCACCCGACCGCTCAGACGAGCCGCCGCGCCCTGCGCCCGTAGCATCCCCGCGGTGGCAATGGAAAGAACCGCTGCGAGCAACACGTAGACCAGAACATTTTCTCTTTTTTTGTACATTTCCTCACCACCCCACATTCATGTTGAGATCCGGATTCCATGCCTGTCCGGCGTGCTGCGGCGCTGCCTCCAGCAGCGGCTCCACTCCAGCCGACACGGTACGCGCCGTCCGATCCGTCGCGGCGATGACGCCTGAGACGCCGCGGCGCTCCCAATCGGCACGCTCGGCGGCCCGCGTGCGTTCGATCTCCTGCCGGCTCATCACCAGCACGGTTCCCGCCGGAGAGCCACGCGCGAGGATGCGATCGCCCGACGCGATGTCGCTCAGACGGATCCGACGCGCATTCTTCGAATCGCGCGCGTCGCTGCTGCCAGCGAAAATCTCGGCATTCTCCGCTACGATGACGGCGGCGGGCGCGCCCTCGTCGGCGCGTATCTCGATGCGTCGCTCGTCAGCGTTCACGGTCGTCACGGTTCCCGCCGTACGCGGCGCTTGCGCCCATCCACTGAGGGCCGGCGCCGCCAAACAGCACCACCGGAGGCAATCGGCCATTCCAACTGTCAGGACGGAGGGAAGAGGCAGACCGTGACCGCGCGCGAGTAAAACGAAGGCAAAATGGCTTTTACGTTTTTTACAGCCGCCGCCCTTCAGTTACTCGAGCGCCTCGGCGGCATGGTAGGAACTGCGCACCAGCGGGCCGGAAATCACACGGCGAAAGCCCATCTCGCGGCCCAGGCGCGCCAGTTCAGCGAACTCTTCCGGCGTCACGAAGCGCGCCACCGGAAGATGCGCCGGCGAAGGACTCAGATACTGCCCCAACGTCAGAATATCCACCCGGCGCTCCGCTAAATCGCGCATCACCTCGAGAACTTCCGGCAAGCTCTCGCCCAGGCCCAGCATGAGTCCGGACTTCGTCGGGATGTGCGGTTTGCATTGTTTGGAATAGGTCAGTACTTCCAGCGAGCACTCATATCGAGCGCCGGGACGCGCCGCGCGGTACAATCGCGGCACGGTCTCCAGATTGTGATTCAGCACATCGGGCTCGGCGGCCAGCACTAGATCCAGAGCGCTTTTCGAGCCCTGGAAGTCCGGGATCAGAACCTCGACACGACAGCCCGGCGAGCGCTGACGGATCGCGCGGATCGTCAAGGCGAACAGTTCCGCCCCGCCGTCCTTGCGATCATCGCGGTTCACGCTGGTGATGACGGCGTACCGCAATCCCAACGCAGCCACGGCCTCCGCCACGCGTCGCGGTTCGTCATAATCCACCGGAAGGGGCGCCCCCTTCGCGACCGCGCAGAAGCGGCAACGGCGAGTGCAAACATTGCCCAGGATCATGAAGGTGGCGGTGCGCTGACCCCAGCACTCGCCCACATTCGGACAGGCCGCGCTTTCGCAGACGGTGTGCAGGCCAAGGCGAGCGACCAGCGATTTCAATTCGCGGTAGTTCTCGCCTGCCGGCGCTCGCACGCGCAACCAGGCCGGCCGTGGCGACGACGCCGCGCCGATGGAAACCAGCATTAGTTCGATTCTATCGCGGCGCTGCCGTTGCGCGAAGGCTGCGAATCCTGGAGTGTCTGAGGACTTTCGGCGGCGGAAGCCTGAATCGCCGCCAGGCGCGTCTCCAGCACCACGTCGGGACGGAAATTCTCCGCCCGCCGGTAGAACTCCGGCGCCAGTCGGTAAGCTCGCTCCGGAATCAAGCCGATGATTTCGCTGCCGGCAATGCGGATGCCGCGGCGTGCCGCTGCCTCGCGCACCGTCTCGTAGACCCGCTCGACGGACGTCTGCTCGAAGTCGGTAAGATTCATGGAGACCTGGACCAGGTTGCGCGAGGCCAGCTTGACGCCCATGGCCTTCACGTGGGGGAACCCTCCCGAAGAAGCGCGGATACGCCGCGCAATCTGGCGAGCCGGCTCGAGATCCTGGGTGTCGAGAAGAATGTTGTAAGCGATCAGGAAGCGTCGCGCTCCGACGGCTACAGCGCCGGCCGTGGGATGCAGGTGCGGTCCTCCGACGTCGGGCCGACGGTCGGGGTCGGACGCCGCCAGTTCCCGCAAGCGCTCGAACTGCCCGCGCCGGACGTTCTCCAGCGCCACGCGATCCGGGCGGCGCGCCGCGGCGCCATAGAAGTAAACCGGCGTCCGGTGACGCCGCCAGATTTCTTCGCCGGCCCGCCAGGCAAGTTGCGCGCACTCCTCCAGCGTGACGCCCTCCAGGGGGACGAACGGAACGACGTCGGCAGCGCCGATGCGCGGATGCACGCCGCGATGCCGGTTCAGATCAATCCGGGCTGCGGCTTCGCCTACGCCGCGCACTGCCGCTTCCAGGATCGCCTCGGGCTCGCCTACCAGAGTGAGCACGCTGCGATGGTGGTCGGGATCCATGTTGCGATCCAGAAGCAGGATGCCGCCGGCCGACAGCATTGCGGCCGCGATGCGATCCACCACCTCGGCGTCGCGGCCCTCGGAAAAGTTCGGAACGCACTCGATCAATCTTCTTCCCACCGGATCTTCCCTTGCTGAAAGAGAACGCGGCCGCGCTTGAGCACCATGCTCACCAGGTTCACTCCAAAATGGTAGGGGATCTCGCGGTAATCCGGCACGTCGAAAATCACCAGATCCGCGAGTTTGCCCGGCTCGATCGAGCCGACGCAGGCCGCCAGGCCCAGTGCGTGCGCGCCGTTGATGGTGGCTGCGGTGATGGCTTCGGCGGGAGTCATGCGCATGCGGGTGCAAGCCAGCGCCAGGATCATGGGCATGCTAAAACAGGGGCACACGTTGGGATCGAAGCCGGTGGCCAGCGCCACGGCGGCGCCGGCCTCTATCAGAGCGCGTGCGGGCGGATACCGTTCCGATCCCAGGTGAAAGACCGCGCCGGGCAGCAGGGTGGCGACGGTCGGCGAAGCGGCCAGCGCGGCAATATCTTCCTCGGAGAGGTAGTTCAAGTGGTCGGCGCTGACGGCACCCAACTCGACCGCCAGGCGCGCTGCTCCGTCGCAAGCGAATTGGGCGGCGTGGACCTTCAGGCCGAAGCCCAACTCCGCCGCGCGGAGCAGATACCGATGCGCCCACTCCAGCGGGAACGCCTCGCCGCAGTAGGCATCCACAAAGCGCGCCAGCCGGCGCTGGCGCACCAGAGGCAACATGCGGCAGCAAAGCCAATCCAGGTACTCCTCCGGGCGTGAGGCGAACTCGGGGGGAAGCAGGCGGCCGGCCAGGAACGTCGGCGCCACGGTCAGGGGATCGTCTTGGAGGGCGGCGGTAGCGCGCAGGATGCGCAGTTCACTGCGCTCGTCGAGTCCGTAGCCGGATTTGGCCTCTACGGTGGTGGCGCCATGACGGATGAAGTTGCGGAGTCGGCGGCGGGCTTCGAGCTCCAGGCGTCGCGTCGAAGCGCTGCGAACCGCGCGCACGCTCGCAGCGAGTCCTCCACCCGCACGGGCGATTTCGCGGGTGCCGGCCCCCGCAAGACGCATCTCGTACTCGGTCAGGCGCGCCGGGCCGCACACCAGGTGGGTATGACTGTCCACGAATCCGGGCATCACGACACGACCCGTGGCGTCAATCTCTTGAGCCTGCCGGGCCTCGCTCAGATTCTCAACGCGCCGGCTCGGACCCACCGAGACAATGACGCCCTCGCGGATGAGGACCGCGCCATCCTCGATCACGGCCAGTTCATTTAAGGCCGACCCGCGGCGGGGCTCGCTGGGACCGCGCAACGTCAACAGTTGGCGCGCCCCTCGCACCAACAGGACGCCGCTCATGCTCCTCGGAATGTCACTGACGCGCTCTCGGCTTTTGAAGACATCAAGGCGCCCGCCGAATCGCTCACTTGCTCGAATGGCCGGCAGCCGGCGCCCTCGAAATCCCGGCCCCGACAGGCCGACGCCCCGTGTGGCGCGGGCAGCGTCGCCGGCCCGAGTCGCAGCAGAATGAGCTCCGTTACCTACTGTACACTGAGGCCGGGATCCGAGACAGCCTCATGCAAACCCGCCCGCCTCGGAGTATCGCTGGAAGGTCTTGGACCAGAGACCCGGGATGGAGGTGCGGCGAATCGGGCTGCGGCGTTCCCCCGGTTATTTTCATCTTGCCGACGCCTTCCTGCGTCGGTTCGGCGCCGCACCACCCGGGCTCGATTGATACAATTAGTACCAGCTTTCGGCGTCTGAGGGAAATTCATTCTTTTTATCGCGCCGATCGAGTTTTTTTCTGCAGCGCGCCGACCGGCTGGTGCTGAAGACCATGGACTTAGACCAACTACACACTTTTCTCGAGATCGTACGGCTGAAGAGTTTCTCCAAAGCCGCCCAGACTTGCTTCCGGACGCAGCCGGCCATCAGCGCGCAGATCCGCCAGCTCGAGCAAGAGTTGGGAGCCGCCCTGTTCGACCGCTTCGGCAGTCGGATCTCGCTGACGCCGGCAGGGAAAATCTTCGCCGACTACGCTGCACGCATGTTGGAGTTGCGACGGCAAGCCCAGGATGCCATCCACGAGCTGGAGCGTACGCCTCGCGGGGAATTGACCATCGCCGCCAACGAAGCCACGTGCCTCTACGTGCTGCCGGATGTCTTCGCTGAGTACCATCGGCGCTTTCCCAACATTCAGCTTTGCGTGGAACGAGTCTACGGCCGCCGGGTGGCGGAGGCGGTGTTGGAAAACCAGGCCGACTTCGGCATCGCTCAGCTCCCTGTAGAACAGCCGAAGCTGGAGGCGGTCAAGATTCACACCGATGAGGTGCAGTTGATCGCGCCTGCCGGGCATCCGTTGGGCGCGCAGAAAGCGGTCACCCCCCAACAGGTGGCCGCCTATCCACTGGTCCTGCCGAAGTACGGAACCACGCGCGGCCGTTTGAACCAGTGGTTGGAACCGGTGGAAGACGAGCTACACGTGGTCATGGAGCTGGACTCCACCGAGTTGATCAAGCGGTTCGTGATCAAGGGCTTCGGGGTTTCCTTCCTGGCCGCTTCGCACTGCCGGCAGGAACAAGCGCGCGGTGAGTTGGTCGCCGTCTCGCTAGCGCCCGAACCGATGATCCGGCGTTTGGCCTTGATTTATCGCAAGGACAAAGCGCTGTCGAAAGCCGCGCTGGGCTTCATCCAGGTGGTGCTCGAACAGGCGGGCGTCAAGGGCTAAAGTTTTTCCCTTCCCGGCCGATTCCTGCTCACAAGGACCGTGGAGACCCGACGCCATCCTCGTTATCCCACCGATCGGTTGGTCGAGATCAAGATCCTGGATCAGCCAGGCCAAGCCTTGAGCGCCCGATTGTCCAACCTGTCGGCTTCCGGGGCGCGTTTGCTCCTCGAGCGACCGCTGCCGGTAGGAAGCGCGCTCCAGATCAACTGCGACGACTTGATCCTGCTCGGCGAGGTCTGCTACTGCCGGCCCGCAGGACCCGTCTACGCGGCGGGCATCCACCTGGAGCAGTGTTTGACGATCACCGAAGATCTCCTGCGCCTGGCCGGGCAGTTGCGTGGAGAACCAGAGCCGGCCCCAACCAAGGACCAGACGTAGCCCCCTGCTGGCAGGCCGGGTTGCGGAAACAGAGAGACCCGGCTTCGGTTTGCCCGTCTCATCCTAACCCCCCGACACCTCCAAGTAATGCCTTGAGACAGGCTGACATCGAAGCTGCGGCCCCTGTGCCTCCTACCACCGGCGTGGCGTTCCCGGGCGACCTACCCCGCGGGCGCTCAGCAACGACGGGAGCAACTCAGGATGGGCGCCTACAGGTGTCGGTTTTCAGGAAAGGCGTCGTACCCCGTGGACCACGGCGGCCACCAGCACCGTGATCAAAGCGAAAAACAGAAGCCGAGCGAGGCGGGCGGCGCTGCGTCCGCGGCGCAACACGGTCTCGAAGAGGTAGTCGGCCATTGGCGCTGCCCTCCCGGTTTGATGTGCGCGGACAGCAACAAGTTACCGCCGTTCCATGCGAATTGCAATGAAAAAGCGACAAAAAGCAGGCCCTTCCTACATTAATTTTCATTCATCTGGGTGCCCCCGGCTCCTGACCGCTCCACTGCACCGTCCGTTTCGCGCTATCCTGACCTGCTATGGCCGCTCGCGCCGTCGTATTGGGTAGCTTGGGTCAGCTCGGCGTCGAGCTGGTCCGCGATCTGAATCAGCGCGGCTACGAAGTCTTCGGCTACGACAAACCCGAACTGGACATCACGGACCGCTCGGCGGTTGAGCAGCGACTGGCCGGCCTGGACCCCGCCGTCGTCTTCAATGCCGCCGCCTACAATCAGGTGGACGTCGCCGAAGAGGAGCCCGAGGCGGCCTTCGCCGTGAACGCTCTGGCTGTCCGCAACATCGCCCTGGCATGTCGGCAGACGGGCGCCCTGCTGGTGCACTACTCGACCGACTACGTCTTTGACGGGCGTGCCGGCCGGCCATACACCGAGGAGGATTCGCCGCACCCACTAGGCGCCTACGGCGTTTCGAAACTGGCCGGCGAGTATTACGCGCAGGCCTATCTGGATCGGGTGCTGATCATCCGCACGTCGGGGGTCTTTGGACCGGGCGGCCTCCGCACGGCGCGAGGCAATTTCATCGAGCTCATGCTGAGGCTGGCCGGGGAGGGTAAACCGATCCGGGTGGTGGAGGATCACGTGGCCTCGCCCACCTACGCGCCCGCCTTGGCGGCGCGCTCCATTGATCTGGTCGAGAGGGGTCTGACCGGGTTGTTCCACATCGGCGGGGGCACGGCGATCTCCTGGTTCAACTGGGCGCGCATGATCTTCCAGGCCGCCGGCCTCGAGGTGGAGCTGCGGCCCACCAACGAGCGGGAGTATCGCACCGCTGCGCGACGCCCGAAATACTCGGCGCTCTCCAACGCCAAGATGGAACGCTGCGGCCTGAAGCCGATGCCTCCTCTGGAAGACACGCTGCGCAGCTATCTGATCCTGCGCAAGGCGGCGCTGGGCGGGGCCGAGATCGAGAGCCCTCGCCGCTGACAGGCCTGGGCGCGGCGAAGTAGAATCCAGGCATGATCTTCCAACGCGTCGCCATCCTGCTGTGCCTCGCGGCCGGGCTTCAGTCTCAGGTTCCTTCGCTCGAGCAACTCAAGAGGGAGGCCCTGGAGCGCGTCGAGGCCCGGAGCCAGTTGACCCAACAGATCGTGGACTCGATCTTCAGCTTCGCCGAGCTGGGGTTCCAGGAATTCGAGACCTCGGCCTACCTGACGGCGCTTTTGGAAAAGCACGGTTTCCAGGTTCAGCGCGGCGTGGCCGGCATGCCCACAGCGTTCGTTGCCAGTTGGGGAACCGGCAAGCCGGTGATCGGTTTGATGGCTGACATAGACGGTTTGCCGGAAACCTCGCAAACACCCGGCGTGCCGCGCCATGCGCCGTTGATTCCCAACGGCCCCGGACATGGCGAAGGACACAACGCGCATCAGGCGGTGAACGTCACCGCGGCCATTGTGGTCAAGGAATTGATGGAGCGCTATCAAATCCCCGGCACGCTGCGTGTCTATCCGGGCGTGGCCGAGGAGTTGCTGGCGAGCCGCACCTACATGGTGCTGGCGGGGTTGTTCCGGGATGTGGACGCCATGCTGAGCTGCCACATCTCCAGCGAGTTCGGGACCTCCTGGGGGCCTTCCGGATCGGGGCTGGTCTCGACCGAGTACACCTTCCTGGGACGCAGCGCTCATTCGGCGGGCGCGCCCTGGGCCGGGCGCAGCGCGCTGGATGCGGTCGAGCTGATGAACATCGGGTGGAATTTCCGCCGCGAGCATCTGCGCCCGGAGCATCGCTCGCACTATGTGATCGTCGAGGGCGGGGACCAGCCCAACGTAGTGCCGCCGCGGGCTCGCGTCTGGTACTTTTTCCGCGAGTGGGATTATGAACGAATCCGCGAGCTGCACGAGATCGGCAGTCGCATCGCGGCCGCCGCAGCCCAGATGACCGACACAACGATGAGCGAGCGAGTGCTGGCCGCTACGTGGCCCGGACATTTCAATCGCCCGCTGGCTGAAGCCCTCTACGCCAACATCCGGCGCGTGGGCATGCCGCAGTGGTCCGAGGCGGACCAGAAGCTGGCCCGCGCCGCACAAGCCGAGCTGAAAGCCAGAGTGCAGGGACTGCGCACCGACATCGCCGAGCTGCGTCCGCCCTCGGAGGCGCGCAGCGGAGCAGGGTCCGACGACATCGCCGAAGTCTCCTGGAACGTTCCCACGGTCGTGTTGCGCTTCCCCGGCAATATCCCGGGCATGATCGGCCACCATTGGTCCAGCGGCATCGCCATGGCCACTCCCATTGCTCACAAAGGCGCCACCGCGGGAGCCAAAGCCCAAGCCTTAACCATTCTCGATCTGCTGCTGGACGCCGAGCTGCTGCGGAAAGCCAAAGAGTACTTCGCCGAGCAAACGCGTCAGACGCAATGGAAGTCGTTGATCCCCGAGGGCACGCTGCCGCCCATTCATTTGAACCGCGAAAAAATGGAACGCTTCCGTCCCGAGCTGCGGAAGCTGCGCTACGATCCCACGCGCTACAAGAGCTATCTGGAACAGTTGGGGGTTCCCTACCCGCCACCCGAATAACCGGCCCGCGGCCGCAACCGCCGCCGTTGGGGCGCGGCTGAAGCGCGCGGCATCGGGCCGGGAAGCTTGTGCGAGAATAGAGTTGCTCATGGTCCCGGATGGGATTCGCTACGCGTTGGCCCTGGGCGCCGCAGGCTGCGTGCTCTGGTGGCTGAGCGGGCCCTGGACGGGCGCTCCCTTGTGGCTGGCCGGAGCCTTCTGCCTGTACTTCTTTCGGGATCCCGAGCGCACGATTCCGCAGGGCGAGCTCGTCGTCTCGCCGGCCGACGGCAAGGTGCTCGGCGTCGTCTCCGTGGGCCCGGATCTTACGCGCATTAGCATCTTCATGAACCTTTTCGACGTGCACGTGAACCGCGCTCCTATCGGCGGACGCATCGCCGAAGTCAGTTATCGCAAGGGCCGCTTCCTGGTGGCCAGCCGGGACCGTGCGCTTGCCGAGAATGAGCAGAACAGCGTCCTGATCGAAGGTTCAGGGAGCCGCGTGCTGTTCCGACAGATCGCAGGTCTGATCGCGCGCCGCATCGTTTTCTACAAGCAGCCGGGCGATCTGGTGGCGGCCGGCGAGCGCGTGGGCTTGATCAAGTTCGGTTCTCGCGTGGACGTCTATCTGGGCCCGGAGTGGCGGATCGAGGTTCGTGCGGGCCAAAGAGTCAAAGCCGGCTCCAGCATTCTGGCCCGCCGCGCTGAAACCGGGAGAGCGCCATGCTGAGGTTGCCCGGACGCTTCATGCGCCGTCCGTCGCTGGACTGGCGGCGCCGCCGGGCGGCCTACGCCTTGCCCACACTGTTCACCGCGGGCAACATTTTCCTGGGCTTTCTTTCGATTCTCAAATCTTTTCAGGGCGCGCTGATGGCGATGGCCGGCCAGTTGGGGCCCAATCCGCATTTTGAAACCGCGGCCAAAGCGATCGGGATCGCCGTCGTGCTCGACGGGCTGGACGGCCGCATCGCGCGCATCACGCACACCGTGAGCGACTTCGGGCGGGAGTTGGACTCGCTGGCCGACGTGATTACCTTCGGGCTGGCCCCCGCGGTCCTGGCCTTCGCCTGGGGCGTGCAATTCACCAGCGCCGCCACGCCCTTCGCCGGCGACCAGCTCCATCGGCTCGGATACTTCGTTGCGTTCCTGTACTTGCTCTGCGGCGCCGCGCGCCTGGCGCGTTTCAACATTCAGGCCAATCCGGTACCCAAAAATCCGGGAAGGCCGGACCGCAAGTATTTCGTGGGCCTGCCGATTCCGGGCGCCGCCGCACTGATCGCCGCCGTGGTCTACGCGGCCGACAGCGTTCCCCTGCAACACTGGCTGTGGACGGCGGCCTGGATGGCGCTGCTGGCCCTGCTGGCCTTCCTCATGGTCAGCACGTGGCGCTACCGCAGTTTCAAGGATTTTCAACTGCTGCGCCCCCGTTCGCCTTTGACCGTAGTTTTCTGGGGAAGCCTCATCTATCTGCTCTGGTATTACACGCAACCGCTCCTGTTGGCGCTGGCGACTCTCTACGTAGGCAGCGGCATCGCGGTGCGCGTCGGCGGCTTGTTGCGACGCTGGTTCCGGCCGCAACCGCATCCGGAGCGCGAAGTCGGCTAAGATGTCGCGACCGTTGTTGGCGATCGTAGGCAGCACCAGTTTGCTGGGCCGCGAACTGCGCGATCTGCTCGAGGAAAAACCCCTGCCGGCCGCCATCAAGCTCATCGGCGCCGAAGACGAGGACACCTTGACCCTCACCGAGCATGCCGGGGAACCCGTGGTGATGACGGGCCTGGACGAAGACGTGCTGAGGGACGCCCGGGTGGTCCTGCTGGCCGGCTCCAGCGCTTCCAGCAAGAAAGCCTGCCACATCATGGAACGCACGGGCGCGCGCGGGACCCTGGTGGATCTGACCGCCTTTTGCGAAGACTCGCCGCGCGCTCGATTGCGAGCTCCCATGCTGGAAGCCCCCGGGAGCCGTTGGCCCGCCGACGCCATCCATGTGATCGCGCACCCGGCAGCCATCGCGCTGGCTCTGTTTTTCGCCCGTGTTCACCGCCATCATCCCATCCGGCGCTCCCTGGTGCACGTCTTCGAGCCCGCCAGCGAACGAGGGCGCGCGGGCGTTGAAGAGTTGAAAGAACAAACCGTGAGCCTGCTGACCTTCAAGGACCTCCCCAAGCGCGTCTTCGATGAGCAGCTCGGCTTCAACATCCTGGCGCGATACGGCAGTGAGGCCCCGGAAGCGCTGGAGCAGTTCGAGCTGCGGATCGAGCGCCATCTGGCCAGTCTCCTGGCGGCGCAGGAAGGCCCGCCGATGCCTTCTTTGCGGCTGATCCAGGCGCCCGTCTTCCACGGCTACAGCTTCTCGGTGTGGGCCGAGCTGGCCGCCCCCTGCGCTCCCGCGGAACTTGAACAGGCCCTGGCCGACGAGCGCATTGACGTGCGGGGGGCTGATCTGGAAGCCCCCACCGCGGTTGGCATCGCCGGGCAGAGCGGCATCGCCGTCGGAGCGATTCGCCCTGACCGAAACAATCCGCGGGCGATCTGGTTTTGGGTGGCGGCGGACAATCTCAGAATCCTAGCCGAGAACGCTCTGGCCGTGGCCGGAGCTCTGCTGGGCGGCGGAGAGGCGGAGTGAGGCGGACGGCGGCTCTGGCGTGCCTGGCGCTTCTGCTGGCTCACGGGTGCGGCTATCACATCGCCGGACGCGCGGATCGGCTACCGCAACACATCCGCACCATCGCCATTCCGGCCTTCGCCAATGCGACCACCCGACACCGGCTCACGGAGCGCCTGCCGGCCGCCATCACCCGCGAATTCCTTTCGCGCACCCGCTACCGCATCGTCGCCGACCCCGAGCAGGCCGACGCCGTGCTCCGCGGCACGGTGCTCAGCTACGTCTCCTACCCCACGGTCTTCGATCCCGCCACCAGCCGCGCCACGGGCGTGCAGCTCAGCGTCACTCTCAGCATCTTCCTGACGGACCGCGCCGGCGGAGCCGTGATCTTCGCGCGCCCGCACATGGAAGTCCGCGAGCGATACGAGATCGCCGTGGATCAGCGAGCCTACTTCGAAGAGAGCGAAGCGGCGCTGGAGCGCCTGTGCCGTGACGTGGCGCGCCAGGTGGTCAGCGCCGTGCTGGAGAATTTTTAGGTCGTGACGCCGCAGGAATTTCTGGCCCGCATCCGTCGCAACGAATTCCCGCCCGCCTGTCTGTTGCTGGGTCCCGAACCCTATCAGCGCGACTATTGCCGGAACGCCTTGATCGAGCAGTTTCTGCCCGAAGGGGAACGGGAGAACGGACTCGCGAGCTACGACCTGGAGGAAGCCAGCCTGGCCATGGTCCTGGAAGACGCCTGCTCGCTGTCGCTGTTCGCCGGCCGGCGCCTCATCCGCGTGCGCAACGCGGAGGCGGCTCTGCCCCGGGGCCGTGGCGGCGAGGACAGCGAAAGCGGCGCCGCCGGTGCGGCCGAATTGGAGCGCTACCTGAAAAGCCCCACGCCCGAGGTCGTGCTGGTCTTCGAAGCTTCGCGCTTCGGCTTTGAAGGCGAGGATAAGACGCGTCTGGAGCGGGTGCGCAAGTTCTATGCCGCCGTGCCGGCGGTCGTGGAGTGCGCGCCATTGACCGCCGAGCGGGCCCGGCAGTTCGCGCGCAATCTGGCGCGGCGGGCCGGCCTGGAGATCGGCGATGCGGAGCTGGATCTGCTGGTGGAAGCGCTGGGAGCGGAAGCGGCGCGTATCGCAGCCGAGATCGAGAAGCTAGCGGTGTGGGCCGCTGAAGGACGCGCGGTCACGGCCCAGGATGTCGCGCGCCTGGTGCCCGAGGCGCGAACGGCCACGATTTTCGCCCTGACGGAGGCCCTGGGAGAAGGTGATCGCACGCGGGCCCTCGAAGTGCTCGACACGCTGATTCGCCAGGGCGAGTACCTGCCGCTCGCGTTGAGCTCGCTCTCGACGCTGTTCCGTCTGGCGCTGGCGGCGCGAGAAGCGGGCTGGAACCGCCCCGAGCAGATCCAGGCGCAGGCCGGGCGGCTGGGGGTGAGGATGTGGCCCTCGCGGGCGCAGCAAGTGCACCGCACGGCATCGCGTTTCTCGGCGCGCCGGCTCGCCGCGGCCCTGCAACTGATCTATGCCGCCGATAAAGCTCTGCGCGACGTGCGCCCGGACGACCGCCTGGTGGCGGAGGATCTGATCCTGCGGCTGACGATGTAGACCGGCGCCCGCAGCCTGAGGGGGCTCATAAAAACGTTTCGACGGAAAATGTTTTTTCTTGCGCCGGAGCGCTTCCCGGCGCGCTCCCCCGGTCCCGCCGCACCGCGTTCACCTCAGCCCGTAGTATACTCGTAATTTCATCAGTGCGCCCTGTTTCCGGAACCGAACCTGCGAGTCGCGGATTCGCCGGTCAGGATTCAGGGAGCGCGGAGAGGTCCTCGATCATGGCCAAAGCCCCCGATTTGAATCGTCGCGATTTCGTTAAGACCGCGGGTGCGGTTAGCGCCGCCGCCGCGGTGGTCAGCCGCGTGGAAGGAGCGCCTGCCATCCAGACCGTCAGGGCCGCTAACAACGTCGTGCAATACGGCGTGATCGGCACCGGCGGCCGGGGCCAGTACCTACTGCGCCACCTCAACGGCATTGACGGCGGCCGCTGCGTGGCGGTGTGCGATATCTACCAGCCCAACCTGGAGGCCGCCATCAAGACCTCGCGGGATAAGCCGAAGGGTTATCTGGATTATCGAGAGCTGCTCGCCCGGACCGACATTGACGCGGTCCTGGTTTGCACGCCGCTTTACCTGCACTTCCCCATCACGCGCGATGCTTTGTTGGCGGGAAAGCATGTTTTCTGCGAGAAGAGCCTGGTGTTCAAGCCGGAAGAGGTGCACGCCCTGAGGGCTTTGGCGACCGAGCGCCCCAAGCAGGTTCTGCAAGTCGGCCTCCAGCGGCGGTACTCGAAGTTCTACCAGACCGCCAAGCAGATGATCGAGAAAGGCATGCTGGGCAAGGTCACGCACGTCTACGCCCAGTGGCACCGCAACCCCGGCTGGCGCATGCGTCCCTCGCCGGATCCCAAACGCCAGCGCGAGTGGAACTGGCGCTTGTTCCGCGAATTTTCCGGCGGGTTGACGGCGGAGCTGGCCTCCCACCAGATTGACGTGGCTTCCTGGATGTTCGGAGCCGAGCCGGAGTTCGTGGTAGGCGTCGGCAGCCTGGACACGCACAAAGACGGGCGGGATGTTTACGACAACATCCAGTTGATCTTCAATTACCCCGGCGGACGGAAGCTGATGTACTCCTCCATCAGCACCAACAAACACCTGCCCATCTTCCAGGGAACGCGCACCGAATTCGGCGAAATCATCATGGGCACCGAAGGCACCATCGAGATCACGGTGGGCACCGATGAGGAGCCGGCTTTGGGGTTGTGGTACTACGAGCCCGGTCCGCCCAAAGTGGAAAAGGCGGCGGCGGTCAAGGAGAAGCCCGTCATCGCCGGGGCCACTCTGGCGACCACGGGGCGTGGCCAGATCGGCCTGCCCATCCTGTTCGAACGCGACATCATCACGGGGCGCGAATCCTTCCTGGCTCGTGAATTGAAATACGCTCGGCTGTGGCTGTACAAGCGCGGCATCATGGTGCCGGAGGAAGATCGCAATCCCGTGGACGTGGAACTGGAGGAGTTCTTCCAGTGCTGCCGCACCGGCGCTCGGCCCAAGGCCGATCTCGATGTGGGCTTGCACGATTCTACCGCCGTGATTCTTTCGAATCTGGCGATGGACGAAGGCCGCCGCGTCTACTTCCACGAGATCGAAAAGATGGGCCGAAGCGCGGAACCGAAGGCCCGCAAAGCCTGATGGGCGAGGCAGCTCGCCTCACCCCGAGCTCGGCGGCGCACTGAGAGGCTGCCGCCATGGAAAACCGCGACATCGCCCGCTTGCTGGCGGAGACCGCCGACCTGATGGAAATCGCGGGCGAAGACGCCTTCCGCATTCGCAGCTACCGCAACGCCGCCGCATCCGTTGAGAACTACCCGGAGCGCATCTGCGAGCTGGCGCAACAGGCGCCGCGGCGCCTCACGGAAATCCCGGGCATAGGCAAGAGCCTCGCCGGCGCGATCCAGGAGATTTGCCGCCGCGGCTCCTTCGATCGTCGCGACCAGTTGCTGACGAAGTACCCGCCCACCGCCCTCGAGCTGCTAAAGATCCAGGGCATGGGACCCAAAACCATCGCTCTGGTCTGGGAGCATTACCGCGTCAGCACGGTGGACGACCTGGAACGCCTCTGTAAGGAACAGAAGCTCCGCGTGTTGCCGCGCTTGGGGGCCAAGCTGGAAGAAAAGATCCTGCGTTCGATCGCGCATTATCGTCGCAGCAGCGGCCGCTTCCTGCTCAGTGTCGCCGACCAGCTCAGTCGGGAACTCATCCGTTATCTCTCGGAAGCTGAGGGCATCGAGCGGATCACCGCCGCCGGCAGCCTGCGACGCGGTAAGGAGACCGTGGGGGATGTGGATTTGCTGGTCACCGGGCCCAACGCCGGCGCTGCTCTGGAACGCTTCACGACGCATCCCGAGATCGTCGAGTTGCTGGCCCACGGGGCCAACAAAGCCAGCGCCAAGGTCGGCTCGCAGGCCATTCAGGTGGACGTGCGAGCCTTGCCCTCCGACAGCTTCGGGGCCGCCCTGCAATACTTCACCGGCAGCAAAGAGCACAACATCGCCTTGCGAAATCGCGCACTGCGCATGGGCTACACGCTGAGCGAATACGGCCTGTTCCGGCTCTCCGATGAAAGCAAAGCTGCCGGGCAGACGGAGGAAGAAATCTACGAGCGCCTCGGGCTGGCCTGGATCCCGCCGGAGCTGCGCGAGAACCAGGGCGAGATCGAGGCCGCGGCCGAAGGGCGATTGCCGCGCTTGGTCGAGATCGGCCAAATCCGCGGCGACCTGCACATGCACACCACCGAGAGCGACGGGCGCGCCACGCTCCAGGAGATGGCCGAGGCCGCGCGCGCTCTGGGCTACGAGTACATCGCCATCACCGATCACTCCAAAGCCCTGGCCATGGCCAACGGATTGGACGAGGCGAGGGTGGAGGCCTTTGCGCGCCAGGTGCGCGAGCTGAATGCGCGCGGCGAGCTGGGCATTCGGATTCTGGCGGGCATCGAGTGCGACATCCGCCGCGATGGGACGATGGATCTGGCCGACGAGGCCCTGGCGCAACTGGATTTCGTCATCGGCAGCGTGCACAGTTACATGAATCTGGAGCCGGCGGAGATGACCGACCGGCTGCTGCGGGCTCTGGAATCGCCTTACCTGCGGGTCCTGGGGCATCCCTCCGGCCGGCTGTTGCTGGCGCGCGACTCCTACGCCTATGATTTCGAGCGGGTAGCCGCGGAGGCGGCGCGCCGCGGCGTGTGGCTGGAGATCAACGCCAGCCCCGAGCGGCTCGACCTGAGCGACGCCATGCTGCGCCTGGCCAAAGCCCGCGGGTGTCGTTTCGTCATCGCCACCGACGCCCACCATCCCAAGCACCTGGAAAACATGCGCTACGGCGTGATGACGGCTCGCCGCGGGTGGCTGGAGGCCGAAGAGGTCATCAATACGCTATCATGGGAGCAGTTCGCCCGGCTCTTAGCCCGCCGCTGAGGCGAGCTCGAAACATTTCTGTGACTTTTGTTTTGACAGCCTATGCGCCTGCGCGAACTCTCGATCCCGGTCCGGAAACATCCATTGCACAACGGCCTGCGGTTGATCCTCTCGCCGGACCACTCCGCTCCGGTGGTCACCGTCTATTTGATCTACGGCGTGGGCGCACGCTCGGAATCCCCCGGGCGCACGGGCTTCGCCCACCTGTTCGAGCACATGATGTTTCAGGGATCCGAGCACGCGCCCAAGGGCATGCACTTCCGGCTGGTGGAATCCAACGGCGGTGCGCTGAACGGCTCCACGCATCCCGACTACACCGACTACTTCGAGGTGCTGCCTTCCAACAAGCTGGCGGTGGCTCTGTGGCTGGAAGCCGACCGCATGCGCGGTCTGAACGTCAACGAGGAGAACCTCCGGAACCAGAAAGAAGCCGTCAAACAGGAGCGCCGCCTGACGTTCGACAACCAGCCCTACAACACGGCGCTGGTCGAGCACTGGCCCCGGCTGGCGTTTCGCAACTGGGCCAACGCCCACTCGCTGATCGGCTCCTACGAGGATCTGGAGGCCGCCACCCTGGAGGATGTAGCGCGCTTTTTCAAGACCTACTACGCCCCCAACAACGCCGTGCTGGTGATCGTGGGAGACATCCAGCCGGAGGAGACGCTCAACTGGGTCGAAGCGTACTTCGGCGATATCCCCCCGCAGCCGCTGCCGCCGCGGCCGGATCTCTCCGAGCCGCCTCAAACCGAGCCGCGGTGGGAGACGTACCGGGACCGGCTGGCCAAAGTGCCGGCGTTGGTCATGGGCTATCCCGGTCCTCCCAGACGCTCCCCAGATTACTACGCGCTGCTCGTGCTGGACATTGTGCTTACCGCGGGAGAAAGCTCCCGTTTCTATCAAAATTTGGTGAAGGGACGCAAATCGGTGATCCAGTATGAGGCCAACTTAGGCTGGCCGTTCGCCGGGCCCTCGGATTATCTCGATCCCGGCCGATACGCCGTCTTTCTGATGCACCACCCGGAGTTCACCGGCGAGCAGATCGCAGCTCAGGTCGAAGAGGAACTGGAGCGCGTGCGCAGCGACGGCGTCCCGGAAAAGGAACTGAACCGCGCCCGCACCTACCTGCGAGCCAGTCGCATCCGTCAACTGGAAAGCTCCCGCGCGCGGGCCATGCTGTTGGGACAATACGAGCTGCTGGACGGCGACGCCAACCTGTTGAACACCGAGCTGTCGGAGTTCAGTGTGGTGTCCTCGGATCAGATCCGCGCTGCCGCGAATCGCTGGTTGGACCCGGCGCAGCGCGCGGTGCTGGAGATGGTTCCGGATCCCCGCTGCAACAGGAGCGTCCGGCGCGGCAGCCGCAAGTCGGCACGCGGCGCCTCGGACGTGATCGCCTCACCATGAGCATGCCAGGCCATTTCGTAGACCGCAGTCGGCCGCCGGTGACGGCGGATCTGCCGACTTACAGATTGCCGCCCATCCGACAGTGCCGGCTGAGGAACGGCTTGGAAGTATTATTGGTGGACGACCAGCGGCTGCCGCTGGTCCAGCTCCGGCTGGGCTTCCCGGCCGGCTCCAAGTATGATCCCGAGCCGTTGCGGGGCCTCTCGGAAACTACGGCCGCCTTGCTCACGGCAGGAACTCCCAGGCGCAGCGCCCGAGAAATCGCCGAAGCGGTGGCGGATCTGGGCGGATCGCTGCGGGCCCACTCGGGGGCCGACGCGCTGTTGATCGAAGGCAGCGTGCTGGCCGAAAACCTCGAGCCCTACCTGGAGCTGGTGAGCGACGTGGCGCAGCACGCCGACTTCCCGGAAGAGGAGATAGAGCTGCGCAAGCAGAACCGCAAACAGGAGTTGCTCGCGCAAAGGGCCCTGGCGGATTTTCTGGCCCAAGAAAAGACCGCCGAACTCGTGTTCGCTCCTCATCCCTACGCCCGGCAAGATCCCACGCCGGAGTCCCTGGAGAGGCTGGACCGCGCGGCTCTCGACGCTTTCCGCCAGCGCCATCTGGCGCCTAACAACGCGGTGCTGGTCCTGGTCGGCGCGCTGCCGCCCGAGCCGGAGATCTTAGACTGGCTGCAAGCGCGATTCGGAGACTGGCCCGCGAAGCCCCCGCCTCCGGAACCGGATCCCGAGTTTCCGCCAGCGAACCGCTCGGTCGTTCTGATAGACCGGCCGGGCTCCGTGCAAGCCGATTTGCGCATCGGCCGTTTGGCGGTCACGCGGAGGGATCCGGACTATTTCCCCCTGTTGGTCGCGAACACCATTTTGGGCGGCGGGGCGAGCTCGCGCCTGTTCACGAATATCCGCGAGAAACACGGCTACGCTTACGACGCCCACAGTTCCCTGACGGCCTTCAAAGACGCGGGCATCCTGGAGGTGGTCACGCAGGTCCGCAATCAGGTGGTGGGTGAAGCGCTGGCGGCTGTGCTGGAGGAAATGGAGCGCATCGCGCAGGACCCGGTCTCGAGCGACGAGCTGGCGGCCACCCGCAATTATCTGAGCGGAGTGTTCGTGATCCGATTGGAAACCCAGCAGGCACTGGCGGGCCAGCTTGCCGCTACCCGCCTGCTGGGATTGCCCTTGGAGTACCTGGATCATTACATCTCGCGCGTGCGCTCAGCGGAGATCGAGGCAATCCAGGACGCTGCGGCGCGTTACATCCATCCGGACCAAGCCGTAATTGTGGCCGTCGGTGATGCGAGGCGGATTCGGCGCGCGCTGGGAAAGTTCGGCGATGTCCGCGTGGAGCAAGCCCCATGAAAGTTCTGGCTACGCGAACCCTCTGTCGGACGAAGATCTTCACGGTGACCGAGGAATGGGTGGTGGAGCCGGGCGGCATTGAAGTCCGTCGCGCGGTCGTGCGACACGGCCCCTCGGCGGTCATGATCCCGGTGGATCGCAAGGGCCGCGTATTGCTCGTTCGGCAGTACCGGCTGCCGGCGGGCAAGTCGGTGTGGGAACTCCCGGCGGGCCGCGTGAACCCCGGCGAGACCCCCTTGCAGGCTGCGCGGCGTGAGTTGCTCGAGGAGACCGGCTACCGGGCCCGCCGCTGGAAAAAGCTGCTGAGCTTTTACCCCACCCCGGGCTACGTGACCGAGCGGATGCACCTGTTCGTAGCTGCGGATCTCGAACCCGGCCCAGCGCGCCCGGATCCGGACGAGCGGATTGCCAGGCGTTGGTTTAGCCCCTCGGAGATCCAATCCTGGCTGCGTACCGGACGAATCGTGGACGGCAAGACGTTGGTTGGGTTGTTGCTCTGGCGCCAGACGCGCTCGCACAGCGATGGCGACGCCGCCTGAAATGCGCACCCCAGCCTGGCGCGAGGTCCCGGGCGGATTTCATCCCCCTAGCTCGCGAATCACAACTGCGCGGACCTGAACCGGACCGATCTCCCCCACCGCTTTGAATCCCCGCAGCGCCCGGAAGCATCCTAGCGGGTAGATATCATACGGGCCGGGGAACGGGAGAGACGGCTGGGTTAAGGCTCCTCGGATCCCCGGTCCGGAGCCAGGGGTCGGCGGCTCGACGAAAGCGCGGGCTGCCGGAGGGGTTAGCGACGCTGGGGGAGCAGAGGGGCCGCATGACGCAGCGGCCCCATTCTTATTTCGGAGCGGCGGCTTTGGGAGCGGCAGTCTTCGGAGCCGCGGCGGGTTTGGCTGCTGCCGGCGCTCCCGCACTAGCCGAGGGCGCGTTCTTGTCGTACAGCTCGACGATGGCCTGCGTGATGTCAATCGAGTTGGCCGCGTACAGCACGGGCGTCTGCGGCGAACTGACGTCCAGGATCAGCGCAAATCCGTTGTCCCGAGCGTACTTGTCAATCACCTGCATCAAGCGCCCGCCCAGTTCCTGAAGGATCTTCTGTTGCTCCTGATCGAATTCCGCCTGAGCGTCCTCGGTTTCTCGGTTCAGGGCGCGGGTTTTGGCGTCAATCTCGCGCATGAGCTTCTGCCGGGCCTCTTCGCTCAGCGTGTTGGCGCCCTTGCGAAGCTGGTCCTGGAGAGCCGCGATCTCGCTCTGCATCTTCTGGAGCTGCCGGCGCCGGGGATCGAACTTGTTCTGGAGCGCGCTGGCTGCCTGCTGCCCGTCCTTGGTACTGATAATGGCGTTCTGGATGTGGATGATGCCGACCTTGGTCGGTTGCTGCTGGCCGTGGAGAGTTAGAGCCAGAGCGCACACCAGCGTCGGCGGGAGAAAAAAGCTCATCTTCACGGTAATCTCACTCCTGTCCTTTAGCTGCTAATATCATACCCCAGCCCCGCGGTTGCATTCCTGATTGCGCGCCGGCGGCCTGCCGCGCTGGCCCACTGGGCAAGTCGCCGCTCAGAAGGTTCGCCCGATGGTGAAGCGGAAAGTTTTGCGCTGCTCCCAGAAGGGTACCGCCTGGCCGAACAGCACCACCGAGTTGAGGAAGGTGGCCTGGTTGGGGAAGAAGGACCGGTCCACCACGACCGGGGGCTGCAAGAAGCGCCGGACGATCGTCGGGTTGTAAGCCCAGTAAATCCGGAACGGCGCGTTGACCACCGGCAAGAGAACCTGAAGCTCCAAACCGGTCGAGGTGCGGATCCGCTGCGTGCCTTCTGCGATCCGCACGCGCCCGTCGAAGCCCGCCTGGGGGAACTTACTGTTCAACTCCGCCACGCGCTCCGGGCTCAGTGTGAGCTGGCTGGGGCGGAAAACTTTGTTCAGACCGGCATCGAAAAATGCGGCCAGGTTCACGGGCCCGACGATCGGGATGCGGTACTCAAAGTTGCCGATCACCTGTCCGTCGCCGCCGATGGGCGCCATCTGGTAAACAGGAATGCTCTGCGTGACCGGAGCGAACTGCTCCACACCGTCCACGATCACCTTTTGCTGGCGCGCCGAGCCGTCGTCGTTCAGCACGTTCACAACGGCTTCGCTCGGAATGAAGGCGATCGGCGTGATGCCCCAAATATCGAAGCCCCGAACGTCTTGTTCGCCGCCGATGTACCAGCGATTGAAAGGCGGCGCCACACGTCCGCCGTAGCCCGTCACGAAGGCCCCCAAAAGATGGGTGCCGATGACGTGGCCCCTCTTGAATCCGGAGCGGAACCACTTGAAGTCCACCGACGGCTGGATCATGTTGACGTTGCCGCCCAGGAAGGAGCCGGCGAAGCCCACCGAGATCGCCAGGCTCTTGCCGCGCGTGGGCGTAATGGGATGGTCCACGGTGTTGTAAATGTAAGAGGGCGTGATCTGGCTGGTGCGGATGCCCGTCAGGGTATTCGGCCCGCCGAGTCCCAGGTTCATGTAGTCGAAGTATGTCCGGGCGGCGGTGCTCAGCACCGTGTAACGGGAGGCGCTGTAACCGTAGGTGAGGCTGACCCGCGCGAACGTGCGTCGCAGCGGGTAGCTGGTGAAAACCGTGAAACCGTGGCCGTTGGAAACGTAATTCAGCAAATTGTCTTTGCCCAGAGCTTCAAAGTACGGCAGCAGATTTCGTCCCGTGAACAGGGAAACTTCCCGGCCGTAGTCGAAACTAAACCGCTGCGTGAAAACCGTGAAGCCCAGTTGGATGGGGCGGTCCAGGAAATACGGCTCCGTGAAGCCGAATGTGATGGCCCGCAGGCGATCGCCCAACTGCGACTCGATGGAGAGAGTCTCGCCCAGGCCCAGGAAGTTATTGGTCGAGTAATTGAACCCGATGAAGCTTCCGGCGATGCCCGAGACGCCGCCCGTCAAACCCACCGAGTTTTTGCCCCGTTCTTTAACTCTTAAAGTAATATCCACGGTGCTGTTGCGCGTATCGCGCTTGATCTCGGCCGCCTCGTTCTCCTTGAGCTGTTCGAAGTAACCGAGCTGGTTGAGCCGCAGGATGCTGATCTCCCACAGGCGGGTGTTGAAGATGTCTCCCTCGTCAATGAGCAGTTCGCGGCGGATCACTTTGTCGCGCGTGGTGGTGTTGCCCACGAAATCAATGCGGCGAACGAAAAACTGCTTTCCTTCGTCGGCGTGGATGATGACATTCAATTTGCCTTCGTTGGGCAGCGGCTCGAAGTCCGGTTCGGGAACGAAGTCAATGTAGCCGAACTCGCCGTACAGCTTACGCATGTTCTCCAACCCTTTGCGGAACTTAGCGGTGGAGAACACATCGCCCGGCCCCATCTGGAACAACTCCCGAGTCAGGCGCTCGCTGCCCGCACGAAAGAGTTTGACGCCCACCAGATTGAAGCTGCCGATGCGGTACTGCCGACCCTCTTCGATGGGCACAACGATGTCGGCGCGCTTGCCCGGTCGGTTCATGTAAAACAACGGCACGCGGAACTTGCCGCCGCCCACGTCGCGGATGGTGACGCTGTGGTCCAGAGCCCGCGCCAGGAAGTAGCCGCGCTGCTGATACCAGTCGCGGATGCGCTCCTTGTCTTCCTCCAGCTTGCTGGTGTCAAAGCTCTTGGCGAATAAGTTCTCGAACAGCAGCGAGTACGGGATGCCCACGGGCCGCAGGTTCTTCATGGCGCGCCGCACCGCGCGGTCACTGAAGACCTGGTTGCCCTGAATGTCAATTTTGCCGACCTTGACCTTCGGCCCTTCTTCCACCTTGAAGACGATTTCTAGCGACGAAGGCGGGATGCGGCGCAATTGCGGTTCGACCCTGGCAAACTGTCGTCCGCGCTCGGCCAGGAAGTCGCGCAGCACCGTGACGGCGCGTTGGACTTTGTTGGGGTCGTACTGCGACTCGACGCTCAAGCCCACCCGGCGTTCCTTGAAGCGATCGAGGATCTCCGACTGCGTCACGGACTTCACGCCCTCGTACTTGATGGTGCGCACCACTTGCCGCTCGACGACCACGAACCGCACGATGTAGCCGGTCTTGCCGGGCTCCACTTCCAGCCGGATGTCGTCGAAACGCCCCATGTTCCAGAGCGCCATGAAGTCCCGGCGCAAGACGTCTTCGTCGTAGCGATCGCCCTTGCGTGAAACGATCATTGCGCGCAGCGTATCCTGGGGAACCCGGCGCGCCCCGCGAAACTCGATCGCCTCGATGATGTTTTCCAGGGGTTGCGCAGGAGCTTCCTCGACCGGTTTCGGCCTTTCGAGCTCGGGACCGGCGGGCGCAGGTTTGGCCGGTTGCGGCTTGGGCGGTTCGGGTTTCGGCTCTTCGGGAGCCTGCGGGATCGGCTCAAAAGGACTGGGGGGACGGCGCTGCGGCTCGGTCTGAGGCTTGGCTTGCTGAGCAGTTTGAGGAAGAGCCTCGAAGGAGGAAGCCTCTGCGGACGGCGACGTTGGAGCAGCGACGGCCGCCGCCCCCAAACAGCCGGCCACCAGCCACCACGCCCAGCGCAGGCGAGCGCCCGTGTTCAGCCTCATGGAAGCCAACTTCCTCTCATGCCAACCACTTGACGGCCGCCCCGCTCGGCTGAGCGACGCGGCCTGCGCGAAGGACCGCGCTAGCGGCGTTGCACTCTGCGCCAACTATCAGACGCTCACGAGTACCGTCACGTTTCAAGGCGCAGTATCCACTCTGACGCAGAACCGCCTTCCCATTCTAACCAAGTCCGCCGCTCTCGGGCGGGGGACTCTCGGTCTGAGCCTCGGATCCGTTGAGCGCCCGCGCGCCTCTCTCCAGCGGTTGGAAGCCCAGCACCAGCCCGAACAGCAGGTGGGCCACCATAAAGGTCCGAGGTGAGCCGTAGATCCAGGCCAGGGCGCCCAGTCTGCGGTAAACCAGGAGGTAGGAACCGTAGAACGCCAGCAGCCCCACGGCGATGCCCAGCAAGAGCGTCCGTCGGCGTGTCTGGACGCGGCTGGTCGCCAGAGCGAACAGGGCCCCGATCAGCCCGGCAGCCACGATCAGTGCGGACAGGCCCAACAACGCGCCCTGGCCGAAACCTTGTCGCATCACCAGGTCCTCGCTCACGAGCGCGCCGAACAGATTGGGAACCGTCCAGGGGGGCTGTCGGAGTAAGGCGGAAGCAAGCAAGAACCAGGCCAGCATCGCCAGAGCCCCCAGCACGCCGGTCCGAATGCCGGAAAGCGCGCGCCACAGCGGGTCCCGGGCCCGGCTCGAGTGCGTCGAATTCATCGGGAAGACTTTTATGGTAGCAACCGCTCGCTACGAGGCGCGGGGGCGCCAAGCTCGGCGGAATCTCATCGGCTCACCGGCGTGGGCGGCCGCCTCCGCACGTGCGCCATCCACATGCGGGCGAACTGGCGGAAGGCATGAGGCTGGCGCCTGCCCATCAGCATGCGAATCAGAGCGAGTCCGCACCAGGCCAGATAGACCAGGGTGACCCACCAATGGATGTGCGTGGCGATGAAGCCGATGGGGCCGGGGCCGGGCGGCAAGGGCGAGAATGCGAACTGCGCGAACCACAGCGAGAACAACGCAGTGGCCTCCCACCAGGCCAGCTCCATGTTGATCAGGAAAAACATGCCGATCAGAGACTGCGCCAGGGTCATCAAAAGCTCCAGACTCTGACGCTCATCGAAGGGAATGGCTGAGGGCTGACCGCGGCTTATCGAATAAACGATGGGAAGCATGGCCGCCAGCAGCGTCCACTGATTGATGTTGCTGGAGACCATATTCATCAGGCCCATGGGGGCGCGCTCGACGGTCCGGGCCCAGTAAAAGGCCGAGACCTTTTCGGGGAACTCGGAGATGAACGGCGCCACCCACTGCACGAAAACGAAATACGGTACGCCGACGATGGTCGAGATGGCCAGCAGGCTGGCCAGAAACGGTTCGGCCGTGAAGTAGATCAGCAGCCCCCCGGCGGCAAAGAAACCGATGATCAAAGCGTTGCGCACTCGCGGCCGCGCCATGACGATGGAGCGGGGGATGCGCTCGAGTTCCTCAGCCTTCTCGGCCTCCTGAGGCGGCATGCGCCGCAAGACCCACAAGTAGGCCACGTAAATCAGGATCAACACGCCGGCATCGAAGAGGTTGAGCGAGCCTTTGGCCCAAACCCAGAACATGTACAGCAGCGGGACCAGCAGCCCCACAACTTCCACACAGTGCTCGTCCTCCAACCGAATGCGGCGCAGCGGACGCCCTTGCCGGCGCCGGTGGAAGATCGCGGCGACAAAATAGATGCCCGGCCATGCCAGCCCGGTCAACAAGCGCAGTGCGCCCGTCAGGTTGGCCATCAGCAAGTCCACGTGCTGCTTCCAGGCGAGCACGAATTCGACGGCGAACTCCGGCAGGGTTTGAAGCCAGGCCAGAATGGCCAGAGCGAAGCCCTGGGCCACGAAGAACTGCGCCGATTCCGCCGCCCAGGCAATCAGCATCGCGGCGGTCAGAATCGCGGGAGTGGCCCACAGGGCCGTAGCCGGGCTGACCTGCTGAATCGGGATGGCCGCCAAGAGCACCAAAGGCACAAAAATCGCAGGGGAGCCAGAGAGGCGCCGATTATTCGAACCACACATCGCGGTCTCTGCAAACTCGGGAATGCTTTTGAAATTCGGGACGTTTCACCGGGAAATCCGTGCGGTAATGAGCGCCGCGACTTTCCTCACGGGCCAGCGCACAGCGCGCGATGAGCCGGACCACCGTGTGCATGTTGCGCAACTCGAACAGCGCTCGGTTGGGCTCGGGGCGTTGGAGAGTCGGCGTAGCCTCCAGCAGCCGGCAGGCCTCTTCCAGATCGGCCCCGCAGCGGATAATGCCGCACTTCTCCCAGGCTAGCATTTGCAGTTCGCGCGCGCTGATCTGGGGAAAGGGGGCTTCCGGGGCACGGGCTGTCCCCCGCAAGGGAGCCGAGGCGCACTCGCACATGGCGACGCCGGCCCGGGCGCCGAAAACCAGGGCCTCCAGAAGCGAGTTGGAGGCCAGGCGATTCGCTCCGTGCGCGCCGGTGGCGGCTACCTCACCGGCCGCGTACAGCCGGGGTAGAGACGTGCGGCCATGGAGATCGGTCCACACGCCGCCCATGGCATAGTGCGCCGCCGGACGGACGGGCGCCGGTTGTCGCTCCAAATCCAGTCCGTAGCGCAGGCAGGTCTGGAAGATGCGCGGGAAGCGGCGGCGCAGAAAGTCCCCGCCGAGATGCCGGAGGTCCAGGAAGACATGCGGCGTGCCGGTGCGGCTCATCTCCTGAAGGATGGCGCGCGCGACCACGTCGCGCGGGGCCAGTTCGGCCAGCGCATGATAGCGAGGCATGAAGCGCTCACCGCGCGCGTTGATGAGCCAGGCGCCCTCACCGCGCAGCGCTTCGGAAAGCAAGAAAGGCGGGGCCCCTTCCAGATGCAACGCCGTGGGGTGAAACTGAACGAACTCCAGGTCACTGAGAACCGCGCCGGCGCGCCAGGCGGCCGCCACGCCGTCGCCGGTGGCGACTTCGGGGTTGGTCGTCGCGCTGTAAACGCGTCCCAGGCCGCCAGTGGCCAGCAGCACGGCCCGGGCGTAGATGGGCAAAGAGCGCCGGCTGGGAGCCTCGCAAGCCAGCACGCCGGCTACCTCACCGTCGGCCAAAAGCAAGTCGGTCACGGCGGAAAAGCTCTGGAAGCGCACACCCGGCAGCGAAGCGGCTCTCTGATAAAGCGTGCGCGCGATTTCCCGTCCGGTGGAATCACCCTGTGCGTGCAGGATACGCCGCCGACTATGTGCGCCCTCCCGCCCGAGTGCGAGCCGGGAATCCTCGCGGTCGAACTGAGCGCCCCATTCGATGAGCTGACGAATGGCCGCGGGGGCTTCCCGCACCAGCACGCGCACGGCGTCCGGATCGCACAGCCCGTCGCCCGCCATGAGCGTGTCCTGCTCGTGCAACTCGACGGCGTCGTCCTCTCCGACCGCGGCTGCGATGCCGCCCTGCGCGTACTCCGACGAGGATTCTTCCAGGGTCTCCTTGGCGATGATCAGAACTTCTCCGGCGGCGGCCAGTTCGATCGCCGCGCGCAGCCCGGCGATCCCAGCGCCGACCACCACGAAATCCGGCATGAATCTAGCGATTGTAGCACCGCTGATCAGCCGCGGCGCGCCGCCGAGTGAGGCCGTGGTAAGTTTGAAGCATGCGGGATTGGCTGATTCTGGCGCTGGCGACGTCGTCCCTGTTCGCAGCCGGGGAACTCTCGAATCGCCGGGCGCCCGGTTTTTCTTTGCCCGATCTGAACTACCGGCAGCACGATCTGGCGGATTATCGGGGCAAGATCGTGTTGCTCGACATCATGCGCACGCAGTGCCCGCACTGCGTTACGCTGTCGCGCACGCTGGAACGAGTCAAGCAGCGTTACGGCGACAAAGTCGTGGTGCTGTCGGTGGTCAACCCTCCGGATACCGACGTGGCGGTGCGGAATTACATCCGCGAGCACAAGATCACCAGCCCGATTCTTTTCGACTGCGGGCAAATGGCGGCGTCTTACCTGAAAGCGACCCCGCAGCGCCCCAGCTTTTCCACGCCGCACCTGTTCATCATTGACGGCAACGGGTGGATCCGAAACGATTATTCCTACAGTCCGGCGACTCGCGCGATTTTCGAAGGCAAAGCGCTGTTTGCGGAAATAGACCGGTTGCTGGCCGAGAAACCCGCGGCGTCGAAGTAGACTCAGCGGGGCGGCTCGGGGGCCTTGCGCCGCCGCGGGCGGCGGGGCGACCCGGGCTTGGGCGCGCCGATCTCCTGGCGGACGGCGTCCAGCACGCCGTTGATGAAGCTGACCGCCTCCTCGCCTGAGAACCGACGAGCCAGCTCGAGAGCTTCGTTGATGGCCACTGCCGGCGGGGCCTTCAGCTCGGTCATCTCGAAGATCGCCAGGCGCATCAGGTTGCGGTCCACCGCGGGCATGCGCTCCAGACGCCAGTTCTGGGCGTGGCGTGCGATGCGAGCGTCAATTTCCTCCCGGCGCTGGATCACGCCGCGCACGAGCTGCTCGGCGAAAGGATCCGGTTCGGGCGGCGCGGCGCTCAGTTCGGAGTGCAACGATCCATAGAAGCCGGCCAGCGCTTCCTCGACCGGCTGGGGCGTCATGTCGAGCTGGAATAACAGTTGGAGGGCGCGCTCACGAGATTTGCGGCGCGAGGGCATCGAGCGATCAAGCGCCGCGGCGTAGCAGGCGCATCAGATTGCCCATTTCCACTGCGGTCATGGCGGCATCGAAGCCCTTGTTGCCGGACTTGGCGCCGGCGCGGTCTATGGCCTGCTCCAGGGTATCGCACGTGAGCACGCCGAAGCAGACAGGGATGCCGGTTTCCAGCGCCGTCTGCGCCAGTCCTTTGGAGGCTTCCGCCGCGATGTACTCGTAGTGCGGCGTGTCGCCGCGAATTACCGCGCTCAAGCAAATGATGGCGTCGTGACGCTTCTGAAGGGCCAACTCACGAGCCACGACCGGCAACTCCCAGGAGCCGGGCACACGCACGATTTCCACGGCTTCCGGATCGCAGCCCGTCCGCGTCAGCGCGTCCAGGGCCCCTGTGAGCAGGCGCTCGGTGATCACGCTGTTGAAACGGCTGACGATGATGGCGAACTTCAAGCCCGCCGCGTTGAGCTGACCTTCGAGGATTCGGTTGGGCATCTTGATTCCTCAGGAAAACCGGCTTGCTTTCCTCCGGCAAAGCGGCCGGCGTCGGGCTGCGGTCCGGCGAACGAGCCCGGGGCCGGAGGGTTGCGCCTGGGCGTGCCCGTGTCCGGGTCGCGCGGGAGCAACCCGACCTTCCGGGAGCCGCAACGTCTCATTCCGCCAGGACCGGAGGTCCTCCGCCTTCTCGGGCGAGGCCGCTACCGTGGTTCATCATACCGCAGCGCCCGGCCGTTCGAGGCCCGTCCTGCCAGCCGGCTTACGGATACAGGCCACGCACCGCAGTGGCTTCCGCCACTCGTCCCACGCCGAGCATGTTGGCCGCCAGGCGCATGCTCACCTTGCGCTCCAGGTGCAGGCTCAGCACTTCGTGGAAAGCGGTCTTCATGACGCGCTCCAGCCGCTCGTGCACCTCGTGCAGCTCCCAGTTCAGGTGCTGCTCATTCTGCACCCACTCGAAGTACGACACCGTCACGCCGCCCGCGTTGCAGAGAATATCCGGGATGATAAAGACTCCCTTCGCTTCCAGGATCGCGTCCGCCTCACGAGTCAACGGGCCGTTGGCCGCCTCAGCGATCACCCTGGCCTTGACGGTGTGCGCATTATCGCCGTTGATGGCGTTTTCCAGAGCCGCGGGGATGAGGATGTCGCATTCCAGCGCCAGCAAGTCCTCGGACGAGATGGGCTCGGCGCCGGGAAATCCCAGCACGCTGCCGGTGCGCTCCTTGTGCAGCATCAACTTGGGGATATCGAGCCCCGCCTTGTTGTAAACGCCGCCGCGCGAGTCATTCACGGCGATGACCAGGCTCTGATGCGAGTCTAGCAGAAGGGCGGCGACCGATCCGGCGTTGCCGAATCCCTGGACCACAACGCGGGCGTTCTTGAGCCGCAAGCGCAAGTGCTCAGCCGCACATTCGAGAGTGTAGAAGACGCCGCGACCGGTGGCCTCATCGCGGCCGCGGGAGCCGCCCGCGCTGAGCGGCTTGCCGGTGACCACGCCCGGGACCGGATACCCCTCGCGCTTCATCATGCTGTAGGTGTCCATGATCCAGGCCATGATCTGCGGGTTGGTGTACACGTCGGGTGCAGGGATGTCCTGCTGGGGTCCGATCAAGGGCAGGATGCCGGCGGCGTAGCGCCGCGTCAGGCGCTCGATCTCGCCGACCGACATTTCTTTCGGATTGCAGGCCACGCCGCCCTTGGCTCCGCCGAACGGGACGTTGACCACGGCGCACTTCCAGGTCATCCACATGGCCAGGGCTTTGACTTCGTCCAGGGTGACCGCCGGGTGGTAGCGGATTCCGCCTTTGCCCGGCCCTCGGACGGTGTTGTGCTGCACCCGGTAGCCTTCGAAACGCCGGACTTCGCCCGTGTCCATGCGCACCGGGACATTCACCGTCAAAATTCGTTCCGGATACCGGATCAGAGCGCGGACATCCTGGGGCAGTTCCAGGGCGTCGGCCGCGGCATCAAAATTTTCCAGAGCAACCTGATACGGACTCTTTTTGTGATCTGATGACTCTGACATTGCTGTGGAGAAGGCAATATTGGTGTTTAGGACCTGAATTAGCCAAATATACCGCCCCTGCGAGGCGCCGTGCAACCCATCCCCGCATCAGCGCCCGCACTCGGCAGCACAACTGCTCCGGCCGCCCCGGGGAGGCGCGGCGGCGTCAGGCCCGGCAGCGTCCCCCCCTTTGCGAGAGTCCGCGCGGCGGCGAGAAAATAGCAAACTGGGCAGGTATTCCGATCGCCGGGTATGCTCGACCGTATCAGCGTTCACGGGGCGCGCCAGCACAACCTCAAGAACATTGACGTGGAGATCCCACGCAACACGCTCACCGTGATCACGGGGCTGAGCGGGTCGGGCAAGTCCTCGCTGGCCTTTGACACGATTTACGCCGAAGGGCAGCGGCGCTACGTCGAGACGCTCTCGCCTTACGCGCGGCAGTTCCTGGATCAGATGGAGCGGCCGGAGGTGGATTCCATTGACGGCCTGAGTCCGGCCATCTCCATCGAGCAGAAAACCACCAACCGCAGTCCGCGCTCCACGGTGGGCACCATCACGGAGATCTACGACTACCTGCGCGTGCTGTACTCCTCGATCGGCGTGCCGCACTGCCCGGATTGCGGCCAGGCCATCACCCGACAGACCACCGAGCAGATCCTCGGGCAGATCATGACCCAACAGCGCGACCAGCGTGTGATGATTCTGGCGCCGGTGGTTCGGGGACGCAAGGGCGAGTATCGCAAGGAACTGGAACGGTTCGCGCAGCAGGGGTTCGTGCGCGCCCGCATAGACGGCGTGCTGCGCCCTCTGGATGAACCGATCACGCTGGATCGCCGCCGCAACCACACGATCGAGGTCGTGGTGGATCGCCTGCTGGTGAAGCCGGGCGTAGAAAAGCGGTTGGAATCCTCGATCCAAACCGCCGCCAAACTGGCCAATGGTCTGATCTTGGTGGCGACTGTGGATGGCGAGGAACGCATGTATTCGCAGAAGCTGGCCTGTCCGGAATGCGGGACCAGCGTGCCCGAGTTCGAGCCGCGGTCGTTCTCCTTCAACAGCCCTTACGGGGCCTGCGAGACCTGCGCGGGCCTGGGCAGCAAGTGGAGCTTCGATCCGGCGAAGGTCATCGCCGATCCCTCGAAGCCGCTTTTGGAAGGGGGGCTGGGGCCCGGAGCCGGCTCCTCTTACCTGGCGCACCGTTTGAAGGAGGCCGCGCGGCGGCTTCGCATCAACCTCTCGGTTCCGTTCGAGCAGCTTTCAGCGAAGGCGCGATCAGCGCTGCTGGAAGGCTCGGGTGAATTCCCCGGGATCCTCCGCATCCTGGAGGACATTTACGAAGAGGCCGGCGAGGGATACCGAGAGTGGCTCATGGAGTACATGTCGCCGGTGCTCTGCCCTTCCTGTCGCGGGAAGCGGCTGAAACCGGCCAGCCTGGCCGTGCGCGTACAGGGCCTCTCGATCGCGGAGTTCACCGCCTTACCCGTGGCGCGGGCGCTGCCTCTGCTGGAGAGCTGGACCTTCAGCGAGCGTGAGATGGCGGTGGCGGGGCGGGTTGTGGAGGAGATCCGTCGGCGGCTGGAGTTTCTCGAAGCCGTAGGTCTGGGATATCTGAGCCTGGATCGCTCGGCCGCCACCCTGGCGGGCGGCGAAGCGCAGCGCATCCGTCTGGCGACGCAGATCGGCTCGGAGCTGCGCGGCGTCCTCTATGTGCTGGACGAGCCCTCGATCGGGCTGCATCCGCGCGACAATGCGCGCCTGCTGGACTCGTTGATTCGTCTGCGCGACATGGGAAACACCGTCGTGGTGGTCGAGCATGACGAAGAGACCATCCAGCGCGCCGACTACGTGGTGGACCTCGGCCCGGGCGCCGGGCGGCTGGGAGGCTCCGTGGTGGCCTGCGGTCCGCCGTCGGAAATCGCGCGCCACCCGGCCTCGCTGACGGGCCGCTATCTGGCGGGCGCAGAGCGCATCCCTGTTCCCCCGACGCGGCGCCAGGGCAACGGCAAGAAGCTGGTGGTGCGCGGCGCGCGCGAGCACAATTTGAAGAACATTGACGTCGAGTTTCCGCTCGGCGTTTTTATCGCCGTGACCGGCGTCTCCGGCAGCGGCAAGTCCACGCTGGTGAACGACATCGTCTATCGTGCGCTGATGCGTCACCTGCACGGATCGCGCGAAGAGCCCGGCGAGCACGACGAGATCCTGGGGCTGGAACACATAGACAAGGTCATCCAGATTGATCAATCGCCCATCGGACGCACCCCGCGCTCCAACCCGGCCACCTACACCGGCGTCTTCACGCCCATCCGCGACCTCTACGCCATGCTGCCGGAATCGCGAGAGCGGGGTTACAAGCCGGGCCGCTTCAGTTTTAACGTTAAAGGCGGGCGCTGCGAGGCCTGCGAGGGCGACGGCGTCAAGCGGATCGAAATGAGCTTCCTGCCCGACGTCTATGTGACCTGCGACGTCTGCCGCGGGCGGCGTTACAACCTGGAGACCCTGCAAGTGAAGTACAAGGGTTACTCGATCGCCGACCTGCTGGAGGCCACGGTGGAGGAAGCGCTCGCCGTGCTGGGCAACGTTCCGGCGGTCGCCGCGAAGCTTCAAACCCTGGTGGATGTAGGTCTGGGTTACATTCACTTAGGACAGTCCGCCACCACGCTGTCCGGCGGGGAGGCGCAGCGCATCAAGCTGGCGCGCGAGCTCAGCAAACGGCAAACTGGCCGGACCTTCTACATCCTGGACGAACCCACCACGGGCTTGCACTTCGATGACATTCGCCGCCTGCTGGACGTTCTCCAGAGATTGGTAGACTTGGGGAATACCGTGGTGGTGATCGAGCACCAGCTTGACGTGGTGAAATCGGCCGACTGGATCATTGATCTGGGACCGGAGGGCGGCGAGGCCGGAGGCTACGTCGTGGCGGCCGGCACGCCCGAGCAACTGGTGCGACACCGCAAGAGCTACACCGGACAGGCGCTGGCTCGTGTGCTCGGCCACGCACGGCTGCAATCGGCATCATGAGCCGGTACGATAAGCAACCCTTAGATTTCAGCGCCCTGCGCACCGTGCCCCTTCGAGAGCGCGGCGGCAAGGTGACCGTCGAGCACTTCGCGCAGCCCTACCGGAAAGGCGCCGGACTGTCGGCCTGGCTCGAGGGTCTGCCCCACCTGTTGGCCGCCGAGGGACTTCGAGCTCTGGTGAACGCGCTGGAACAGGCGCGAGCTCGATCCAAGCCGGTCATCTGGGGCCTGGGCGGTCACGTCGTCAAGTGCGGTTTGGCGCCGGTGCTCATCGAACTGATGGACCGAGGCTATGCCGCAGCGTTTGCGCTCAACGGGGCAGCCGCCATCCACGACTTCGAGATCGCGCTGGCGGGGGCCACCAGCGAGGACGTGGCCGCTGCGCTGCCCGACGGAAGCTTCGGAGCGGCGGAAGAGACCGGGCGCGAGATGAATGAGGCGATCATCGAAGGCGATCGCGACGGTCTGGGGATCGGGGAAGCCCTGGGTCGTCGGCTGGACGCCATCGCCCATCCGGTGTACGGCGCCTCGAGCCTGCTTCTGGCGGCCTGGCGCAGACGCGTGCCGGTGACCGTACACGTGGCGGTCGGAACCGATACCCCGCACACGCATCCTCAGGCGGACGGCGCCGCCATCGGGCGCGCCAGCCACCACGATTTCCGGCTGTTTTGCGCACTGGTCGCGGACCTGAATGAAGGCGGCGTTTATCTGAACGTGGGTTCGGCGGTCATCCTGCCGGAGGTCTTCTTGAAGGCCGTTTCCGTGGTGCGCAATTTGGGCCGACGGCTGGAAGCCTTCACCACCGCTAACCTGGACTTCCTGTCTCACTACCGGCCGCGCGTGAATGTGCTGGAACGCCCGCACGCACGCGCCGGCGGATCCGGCATCGCGCTGATCGGACATCACGAAATCATGTTGCCGCTGCTGGCGGCCATTTTGATCGAGCGAGCCTCATGAGCGCACCGGAAGCCACACCCTCGGCGCCTGTGCCCACCGAGGAGCACCCGCCCCGCTGGAGCGTGCTGGACGTGGCCTTCATGCTCGCCATCGCGCTGCCGGCGCTGCTGACGGCTACGCTGGCGGTCATGGCCGCCAGCTTCGCCCTGCCCTGGTGGCGCACGATGCGTGCTGCGCAGGCTCTGGCCATCCAGTTTCTGTTCTGGGGTATCTGGTTCCTGGCGCTTTACGGGTTGATCCGAGCCCGCTACGGCGGCGGGTTCTGGCGGGCGCTCGGCTGGGTGCGGCCGCCGCAAGGCTTCGGGCATGCGGCCGGATTGGGCGTGCTGATCGCACTGGGGATCATCGGCCTGGGACTGCTGCTGCGCCCGCCGCAGATCCCGATGCCGCTGCTGGAGTTGCTGAAGGATCCCTGGTCCATCGCGCTGGTCGGCGCCTTCGCCGTGACGCTCGGCCCGCTTTGCGAGGAGCTGGCGTTTCGCGGCTTTCTGCTGCCCTGGCTGACGCGGCTGATCCGCCCGGGACCGGCCATCCTCGTGACGGGCGCGCTGTTCGCTTTCCTGCACGGGCCCGAGTACGCCTGGAGCTGGCGCCACGTGTTGCTGATCGCCCTGGCGGGTTCGGCCTTCGGAGTGGTGCGCTATCGGACGGGCTCGACGGCCGCGGCGGCTGCGGCGCATGCGACGTATAACATGGTTTTCTTCGCCGCTTTGCTGTCGCAGTTCGGCAAGTGAGTTGGTTGCGAGATGTCGACTCCGCTCTGCAAGGTCCTCGGATTATGATCGAGACGATTGAATGGACAGACGCCGGCGTGGTCATGATTGACCAGCGCAAGCTGCCCCACCAGGAGGTGTACCTGACATGCCGAAGCTACCGCGAGGTAGCGGAGGCGATCCGCGCCATGGCGATTCGCGGCGCGCCGGCGATCGGCGTAGCGGCTGCGATGGGAGTAGCCCTGGGAATGCTCGAAGCCGATTCCTCCGATCCCGACGCAGCGTTTCAGGAAATCACAGAAACCCTGGCGCGTACGCGGCCGACGGCCGTCAACCTGTTTTGGGCGCTGGAGCGGATGCGCCGGCTCTACCAGGACCTGCGGGGGCGGCCCATCGAAGAAGTGCGGCGGCGCTTAGTCGAGGAAGCACGCCGCATCAAGCAGGAGGACATCGCGATCAACCAGGCGATCGGGCGGCATGGGGCGCCGCTGGTGCCCGAGGGCAAGAGTGTGCTGACCCACTGTAACGCGGGATCGCTGGCCACCGCGGGCTACGGCACGGCGCTGGGCGTGATTCGGGCAGCCGCTGCGGCCGGCAAAGGAGTCCATGTCTTCGTGGACGAAACGCGCCCGCTGCTTCAGGGAGCTCGACTGACCGCCTGGGAACTGATGCGCGACGGCATTCCGGCGACGCTGATCACCGACAACATGGCGGGGCATTTCTTGAAAAGCGGGCGCATCGGCTGCGTCATGGTCGGGGCCGACCGCATCGCAGCCAACGGCGACGTGGCCAACAAGATCGGCACGTATCCGTTAGCCGTGCTGGCGAAAGAAAACCGCGTGCCCTTCTACGTCGCAGCGCCGGTCTCGACCCTGGATCTGACGCTGGCCGGCGGCGAGGAGATTCCCATCGAGCGGCGTCCGGCTGAGGAAGTGACGCACGTGTTCGGCGTGGCCGTAGCGCCGCCGGAGATCGCCGTGGAGAATCCGGCTTTCGACGTGACGCCCGCGCGCTATGTGACGGCCATCATCACCGAGCGCGGCGTTGCGTGGCCGCCGTATGAAGAGTCCCTGCGGCGTCTGGTCGAGCCATAGGTAGCGGCCCCAGGACCCCGAGTGGCGGCGCGGCGCCTCGGTGCAAAACGGCCCTGCCGATCCACATCTGTGGGAGCGAGAAGACGGCCGGCGCGCGGCAGCAGGCTTGACACGGTTTTCCGCAAGGGATATAGTGATTCTGGATTCGTCAGGCGAGGGTGAGGCCCGAGCCTTCAAAAGGTTAGTCCGAATCCCGGGGGAAAACCTCCGATGCTGGCAAGGGGAGTAATTCAATGAAGCAAGAACGGTTTCGCTATCTCGCCGCGATGATTGTGGCTGCCGGGCTGTGTCTGGCGCAGGATCCTCGCGGCTCGATTACAGGAAGGGTGTTGGACCCGCAAGGGGCCGTCATCCCCAACGCGACTGTGATCATCACCAACACGGAAACGAACGTCAGCAGCCGGGCCGTAACCAACGAGACCGGCTACTTCGAGGTCAGTTTGCTGAATCCCGGGCCCTATTCGGTGGCCGCCGAGGCGCCTGGATTCAAGCGCTACGTGCAGACGGGCATCGTGCTTCAGGTCGCCGGGCGCGTCAGCTTAAACATCCAGCTTCAGGTAGGCCAGATCGCCGAGACCATCGAAGTGGTGGCGGAGGCGCCGTTACTGGACACGACCACTGCCACAGGCGGGCGCGTGGTGGATACGCGGCAGATCCAGGATCTGCCTTTCTCGGACATGAACCCCTTCGCGCTGGCCACGCTGGCGCCGGGCATGCACTGGACCGGGCAGCCGGAGTATCGCCGACCCTTCGACAATGCGGGAACATCCTCGTTCAACACGGCCGGCGGGGTGGGGTCGAACGAATACACCATTGACGGGATGCCCGTGACCGGTACCGGCCGCCGGGTGGGCTTTGTGCCCTCCTCGGAAGCGGTCGAAGAGTTCAAGCTGGAGACGCTTCCGGTGGATGCTTCTTACGGCTACACCTCGGGTGCGGTGATCAACGTAGCCACGCGCTCGGGCACCAATACGTACCATGGGTCGCTGTTCGATCAGCACTGGCAACAGCGCTGGAACGCCACGCCGCACTTCACACGGCTGCTATGGGAGAGGGATGTGGCGCAGGGAAAGAAGAAGCCCAGCGATCCCAAGCAGGCTCCGGGACGCTCGAACAATTTCGGCGCCGATTTCGGCGGGCCCTTCCGCATCCCCGGCATCTACAACGGCCGCGACAAATTCTTCTTCTACTTCCAGTACAACGGTATTTACCAGAAAAAGGCCGAAACCACTGGTTCGATCAACCGCACCGTTCCTAAGCCGGCGTGGCGGCAGGGCGATTTCTCGGATCTGCTGGCTATTGATGCGGTGAAGTACACGGTGTACGATCCGCGCTCGGCACGCGAGGTCGGCGGCCGCGTGGTGCGGACCCCGTTCCCGGGCAACAAGGGCGTGCCCGTGCTGAACCCGGTCTATAAGTTCTACGAGCCCTTGTACCCGCAGCCCAACAATGTCCCTGGCCTGGTGTCGCCCGAGGGCATCAACAATTACTATGCGGTGAACATGCCCAAGGACGAGCGCTTCAATTCCATCGTCAATCGGTGGGACTACAACTTCAATGAGCGTCAGCGGCTGTTTGCGCGGTGGTACTGGAACCACCGTCTGGCCGACGAATACGACTGGACGTACGAGACCAAGCGCGGCTTGCACACCAACGGTTTGGTGCGCATCAACAAAGGCGGCGGCGGCAGCTACATCTGGACGCTGTCGAACACCACGGTGATGGACCTGGGGGTGAGCTGGACGCGCTTCAACGAGGGCGCCGAACGGCCCATCCAGACCAAGTACAAGCCCACCGACGTGGGTCTGCCGGCTTACCTGGACGCCAAGGCGGACCAGTGGCACACTCTGCCGTACGTCTCCATCGGCGGTGTCGAGAGTGTGGGCGGCACGTATCCCGCCATTACGATTCGCGGCACCACGGGTGAAGCGCGTGTCCACCTGACGACGGTCGCGGGTTCACACTCGCTTCGCTACGGCTGGCAGGAGCGCCGCTACTGGACGACCACCGCGGGCCCCGGTTACTCTTCCGGCGCCTTCAGTTTCAACCAACTCTATGTACGGCAGGCCGACAACACCACCACGGCTTCGGATCTGGGCCTCGGCTGGGCAGCCTTCATGATGGGTTTGCCCTCCAGCATCTCGATTCAAACCAACGACACCGCGATCTGGAGCACGCGCTACCGCGGGATCTTCTTCCAGGACGATTGGCGCGTTTCGCGCAAGCTCCAGGTGCAACTCGGCTTGCGCTACGAGCGTCAGGGCGGCATCACCGAGCGCTTCAACCGGGGCATCGCCGGCGGCTTCGATTTCGACTACAAGCCGCCCTTTGCAGACCTAGTGGAGGCGGCTTACGCTAAGAACCCTCTGCCGGAGATGCCTGCGGCTCAGTTCAAGGTGCGCGGGGGCACACGGTATCTAGGCCAGCCCGACAAGACCTTCACTGACGGCAACCACTTGTTTTTGCCGCGTTTGGGCATGGTCTACCAGTTGAACGACAAGACCGTGATGCGCCTGGGCTATGGCTGGTACTACGATAGCTTGAACAGTAATCACACCCGGCCGAGCCAGGACGGCTACAGTCAGCCGACCTCGACGATCCTGACCACCGACCGCGGTCTGACCTTCTGCTGCGGCGTCGGCTCGGTGGCGAATCTGTCGGCCTCGCGCAATCCCATGGTGGATCCCTTCCCGGTGCGCGCCGACGGCACCCGCTTCGACATGCCCTACGGCAACACCCTGGGACCCATGATCCGCCAGGGGCGCGGTTGGAGCTTCCTCCCTCGCAATTACTTGCCGGCCCGGCAGCAGCGCTGGCGGTTCGGCTTTCAGCGGGAGATCACGACCAACATGATGTTGGAGGCCGCTTACAACGGCGCTTACTCGCGGATCCCCGTGAGCCAGCGCATTGACTATCTGCCGGCTCAATACTGGGCGTACGGTTTGACGCGTAATCAAGCCGTTGACGACAATCTGAACCGCAGCTTGCCGAATCCTTTCAACATCAATAACCTCTCGGCCCTGGCCACGACCGATCCCAAGCTGTTCAATTACCTGCGCACGGTGGGGTTCTTTACCGGAACCACGATTCGCAAACATCAGTTGTTGCGGGCCTACCCCAACATGAACGGGCTCAATGGCTTGCGGCCGGGAGTTTCCCTGATGGACGCCTACGGCATCAACATCTACCACGACATCCAGCTCCGGGTGGAACGCCGCATGGCGCGCGGCTTCCAGACCGCATTCATGTACACCTGGGCAAAAGGCAGCGAGTCGGACTTCTACGCCAACGAGTTCGATGCTAGGCCTTCCTTCCGACCTCAAGACGCCGTCCGGCCGCATCGCACGGTGTGGAGCGCTATCTGGGAGCTGCCTTTCGGCAAGGGACGCCGCTGGGTCACCCAGAACCCCATCCAGCACTTGATCGGGGGCTGGCAGCTCAGTTGGGTCTACCAGTTCCAGATGGGTCCGCCGACCGGTTGGGGCAACCGCTTCTTCTACGGCGACATCAACAAGATCGCAGATCTGTTCAAGCACGATGAGGTGCACAAGAACGACATCCACCGCTGGTTCGACGGCTCGATCCGCTACACCGGGACGGGCGCTGTTCCAGCGGGCTTTGTAGGCTTCGAGGGCCGCAGCGCCATGCAGCCCGGTTCCTACCACGTGCGTGTCTTCCCGACGCGCCTGGACAGCTTGCGCGAGGACGGCATTCGCAACTGGGACATCAAGATCAAGCGGGCCTTCCGCATCACTGAGCGCCTGCGCACCACCTTCGACGTGGACTTGATGAACGCCACCAACCACACCAACTTCTCCGGGCCGGTGACCGATCCCACCCGTGCGGATTTCGGTATGGTTAACACGCAGCGCGGCTTGAGCCGCGTCATCCAGTTCAACCTGCGCGTGGAGTTCTGAGAAGCGCGCGGGCGGTTCTCGGGGGCGGCGCCGTTGCCGGCGTCGCCCCCTTTTCATTTGGGCGAGGCGAGATTCAGCCGCGTACGCCAGAGGGACCATCAGGGCCCGTGAGGCTCGCTCCGACCGTTGCGTCGCCGGGGCGGACAGTCGCGCTTGTCGCTCACCCGAGCGGCGGCTGTGATGAATAGCAACGTCGGCGCCGGCCTCGGATCCAGCGACGCGGCCCGCGCGCTGTGGGCCGCCGCGGAGGCTTTATACTGAATCCAGAATGTCCGCGGTTCCCTTCGTCCACCTGCACTGCCACACCGACTATTCCTTGCTGGATGGGGCGTGCGAGATCGGACAGTTGATCGCCGCCGTCGTCGAGCAGGGCATGCCGGCAATCGCCATGACGGACCACGGCAATCTGTTCGGCGTCGTCCAGTTCTACAACACGGCGGTCAGTCACGGCGTGCACCCGGTGATCGGCTGCGAGACCTACGTCGCGCCGGGCGGATACTTGAACCGCAACGAAAAATACAACCATTTCGTGTTGCTGTGCGAGACGCAGGAGGGTTATCGCAATCTTATCCAGTTAGTAACTTCCGCGTATCTGGAGGGCTTTTATTACAAGCCGAGGATAGACAAAGATCTGCTGGCGCGTCACGCCAAGGGTTTGATCGGGCTGTCGGGTTGCCTGAAGGGCGACATCAGCGAATCGCTGGCCGCGGATCGCTACGATGAGGCGCGCCGCTTGGCCTACACTTACCTGGACATTTTCGGCAAGGGGAATTTTTTCCTCGAGGTTCAGGATCACGGCTTGCCGCAAGACGAACAGGTGATTCCTTTGATGGTTCGGCTGTCGCGTGAAATCGGGATTCCCCTGGTGGCCACCAACGACACGCATTACTTGCGGCGCGAGGACGCCCGGGCGCACGAGATCCTGCTGTGCATCCAGACCGGGAAGACCATGAGCGACCCCTCGCGCCTGCGCTGGCCCACTCCGGACTTCTACCTGAAATCGCGGGCGGAAATGATGCAGCTCTTCGGCGAGATCGAAGACGCCCTGGACCGGACCTGGGAGATCGCGCAGCGCTGTCAGGTCCGCCTGGATCGCATCCGCGAGCCGTTCCCGAAATTCGAGGTGCCCGAGGGACATACCACCGATAGCTACTTCGAATGGGTGGCCCGGCAGGGCTTCGAAAGGCGACGGCCGCGCCTGGAAGCTTTGCGAGCAGCCGGCCGGTTGAAACATGATTTGGCGGAGTACGCCGAGCGGCTGGAGCACGAGATCCGCGTCATCCAGCAGATGAAGTTCTCCGGCTACTTCCTCATTGTTTGGGACTTCATCCGGTTCGCACGCTCGCGCGGCATTCCGGTGGGCCCTGGCCGCGGTTCGGCCGCGGGCAGCCTGGTCAGCTACGCCATGGGCATCACGGACATTGACCCGCTTCAGTATGAGCTGCTGTTCGAGCGCTTCCTCAATCCCGAGCGGATCAGCCTGCCCGACATTGACATTGACTTCTGCACGCACCGCCGCGGCGAAGTGATTCAGTACGTGACCGAGAAATACGGCCGCGAGCAAGTGGCTCAAATCATCACCTTCGGCACCCTGGGAGCGCGGGCGGGCATCAAGGACGTGGGCCGGGTGCTCGACATGAGCTACGGGGAGGTGGACCGCATCACCAAGATGGTCCCCAACATCCTGAACATCACCTTGGATGAGGCCTTGCGCATGGAGCCCGCGCTGAAGGAGGCGGCGAGCAAGGACCCCAGAGTGGCGGAGGTGATCGAGGTGGCCCGCCGCCTGGAGGGCGTGGCGCGCAACGTCTCCGTGCACGCCGCCGGAGTGGTGATTTCGCCCGTGCCGCTGAAAGAAATCGTGCCTCTGTATCGGACGGCGAAGGACGAAATCGTCACCCAATTCGACATGCAGGCTCTGGAGCAGCTCGGCCTGCTCAAAATGGACTTCCTGGGCCTGACCACACTGACGCTGATTCACGACGCCCTGCGGTTGATCGAAACGCATCGCGGCGAAAAGCTGGTCCTGGAAGATCTTCCTCTGGACGACCCAAAGACGTACGAGATCTTTTGCCGCGGTTACACCAGCGGCGTTTTCCAGTTCGAATCGGCGGGCATGCGCGACCTGCTGCGCCGCGCGCAACCCAGCCGCCTGGAGGACTTGATCGCACTGAACGCGTTGTATCGGCCCGGCCCCATCCAGGGCGGGATGACCGACGATTTCATCGAGCGCAAACACGGTCGTCGTCCGGTCACCTACGAGCTGCCGGAGCTCAAAGAGATCCTCGAGGAGACCTACGGAGTCATCGTCTACCAGGAGCAGGTGATGCAGATCGCCCACCGGCTGGCGGGCTACACGCTGGGTGAGGCCGACATCCTGCGACGCGCCATGGGGAAGAAGAAGCCCGAGGAGATGGCCGCCCAGCGCGAGCGTTTCCTGCGCGGCGCGCTCCAGCGAGGACATCCGCGCCGCAAGATCGAAAAGCTCTTCGCTCTGATGGAACAGTTCGCCGGCTACGGGTTCAACAAGTCGCACTCGGCAGCCTACGCCTATCTGGCTTACATCACCGCCTACTTGAAGGCCCATTACCCGGTCTACTTCATGGCCGCGCTGCTGACCTCGGAGACCGGCAACACCGCGAAAATCGTCAAGTACATCAATGAGTGCCGGGAGATGGGCATCCGCGTTCTGCCCCCGGATGTGAACTCCAGCGACTGGAGCTTTACGCCCGACGGCGAGGCGATCCGCTTCGGCCTGGGCGCCATCAAGAACCTGGGCCAGGCTTCCGTGGAGGCGATTCTACGGGCGCGGCGCGAGGTAGGGCGCTTCCGTTCCCTCTACCACTTTTGCGAATGCGTGGACCTGAGCGCCTTGAATCGGCGCGTCATGGAGAACCTCATCAAAGCCGGAGCCATGGATTCGCTGGGCGGCCGGCGCGCGCAGTTGCTGGCCGTTCTGGATGCCGCCATGGAGGCCGGACAGCGCGCCTGGCGGGATCGGGCAAACGGCCAGGCAATGTTGTTCGCAGCATCGGCCGAGACAGGCGAGGCCGAGCAGCCCCTGCCGGACGTGCCCGAGTGGGATGCGGCGCAAAAACTGGCTTACGAGAAAGAAGTGCTCGGCTTCTATGTCACCGGCCACCCCTTGGAGCAGTACGCCGAAAAAATCCGCGATCTGGCGACCCACACCAGCGAGACCCTGGAGGGATTAGAACGCGGAGCCGAGGTGGCGGTGTGCGGGCTGCTCGCAGGCATCGAGCGCCGGCGCACACGCGAAGGCCGGCCCTGGGCGGCGGCACAGCTTGAAGATCACTACGGGAGCATCGGCCTGGTGATCTTCGGTCAGCACTACGAACGCCTGATCGGTGAGCTGAAGGAGGGCGAGGCGGTGCTGGTTCGCGGCACGGCGCTGCCCGAGGAAGGCGGGCCCGCGAAGGTCTCCGTCCAGGAAGTGATCCCGCTGGCGGTGGCGGGTCTCCAGTTGCCCAGTTTGATCTCGATCCGCGTGCCGCTCGGAATCGCCCCGGAGAGCGAGGCTGCTGAGGCCCTGGCGCGGCTGTTTGAGCGCAAGCCGGGGCCCACCTCGGTCCGCCTGAGGCTGGAGCGGCCACGCGATTTTTCGGTAATCTTGGATATAAGCCAAAAGGTTCGCCCTGACCGCGAGTTCCGAGAAGAGGTCGAGCGGATCTGCGGCCCGGACGCCATGGAGGTGCTGGCCGGTTGAAGCGCCCCAGGGCAAAGGTAAACCGATGAGCGAAGCCGCCACTCCGTCGCCTGCCGAAACCTCCGCCGGACAGCCTGCCGAGGTCAATATCGCCTGGCAGCGCGTCCAGCTTGCGCGTCATCCCAAGCGCCCTCATTCGCTGGACTACATTCAGCGCCTCATCACCGATTTCCAGGAAATCCACGGCGACCGGCGTTTCGCCGATGACCCCGCCATTGTCTGCGGGATGGGCTTCTTCGAGGGGCGGCCCATCATGGTGGTCGGCCAGCAGAAAGGTCGCGACACCAAGCAGAAACTCTTTCGCAACTTCGGCATGCCCAAGCCGGAGGGCTACCGGAAAGCGCTGCGCGTCATGCAACTGGCGGCTAAATTCGGCCGTCCCATTCTGACTTTGCTCGACACCCCGGGCGCATACCCGGGAATTGACGCTGAGGAGCGGGGGCAGGCCGAGGCCATCGCCACGAACCTGCGCGAGATGGCGCGGTTGCAGACGCCGATCGTCGTCATCTGCATCGGAGAAGGCGGCAGCGGCGGAGCTCTGGCGCTGGGTGTCGGCAACCGCATCTACATGATGGAGAACGCCATCTACAGCGTTATCTCACCGGAAAGCTGCGCCGCCATCATCTACCGCGATGCCAAGCTCGCCGAACGCGCCGCGGCAGCCCTGCGTTTGACCGCGCAGGATCTCTACCGGCTGGGTCTGATCGACGGCATCATCCCCGAGCCCGGCGAGGGCGCGCACTCCGACTGGGACGCAGCCGCCGAGCGAATCCGCGAAACCCTGCGCGCGGCGCTGGAAGAGCTGGCGCCGCTGAGTCCGCAGGAATTGGTCCAGCAGCGCTTCGAGAAGTTCCGCCGTATGGGCAACTTCTTCGCCGAATGAGCGACGTCGGAATTCCGTGAACGCCCCTGTCGCGCTTCGCCTCCACCCATTGGATCGCACCCTGGAAGTAGCGCCCGGGACCCCGCTCCAGGATGTGCTGTTCCCCTGGGGCGTGGAGTTCCCATGCGGAGGCCGGGGACTGTGCCGACGTTGCCGTGTCCGCGTCCTGGAGGGCAGCCTGCCGGTCACGGCGGACGACGAGAGGGCCTTCAACGCTGCCGAGCTGGCCGCCGGATGGCGTCTGGCTTGCCGGGCCCGCGCCGAAGGGCCTCTAACCCTCGAGGTGGCCCAGTGGGAAGCCGCCATTCTGGCCGACGACACGGCGTTTGAGTTCGCCCCGCGCGAGGGCTTGGGGTTGGCCATGGACGTGGGCACCACCACGCTGGTCGCGCAGTTGTTGGATCTGGAGACAGGACGGGTGCTGGGCGTGCGAGCCGCGCTCAACCCTCAGGCGGCTTACGGAGCCGACGTGATGAGCCGCATCCAGTTCGCCCTGAAACCGGAGGGCCTGGCGAGACTTCGGGATCTGATTCGGGATGCCCTGGGTCGGCTGGCCGCGGAGCTGGCGCAGGAGGCGCGGCGAGACATTCGCAAGGTGATCCTGGCGGGCAATACCGTGATGCACCACTTGTTCGCGGGGATCTCGGTGGAACCGCTTTCGCACGTACCCTTCGAGCCGAAACGTAACGGCCTGGAAATGTTTCGATCCTCGGAACTCGGCTGGCGTCTGCCCGGCGATCCGCCGGTTTGCTTCCTGCCCTGCCTGGGCGGTTTCGTCGGCAGCGACATCCTGGCCGGTCTGCTGGCCGCTCGCGCTTTCGACAGTCCGGCCCTGGTGGGCTTGATTGACCTGGGGACCAATGGGGAAATCGCCTTCGGCACGCGCGAGCGGATCGTGTGCGCTTCCGCCGCCGCAGGTCCGGCCTTCGAAGGAGGACGGATCCGACACGGGATGCGCGCCGTCACCGGGGCGATCGCCGAAGTCGTACTTCGGAATGGTCGGCCTGAGTGCCGCGTGCTGGGCGGCGTGCCGCCTCGGGGCATCTGCGGCAGCGGCCTGGTGGATGCAGCCGCGGTCGCCCTGGAGCTGGGCCTATTGAACGCCCGCGGCAATCTCCAAATCAATGGGGATGACTGGGTGCTCTGTCACCCCGTCATCATCACTCAGCGGGACATCCGCGAACTGCAACTGGCCAAGGCCGCCATTGCCGCCGGCATCCGTATCGTGCTCAAGCGGCTGGGCGCGCAACCCGAGGATGTCACCCGGCTCTACTTGGCCGGCGCTTTCGGCAACTACATCAACCGCACCAGCGCCCGACGCATCGGACTGATTGATTTCCCGGAGGCGCTTGTGACGCCCGCCGGCAACACAGCCCTCCTGGGCGCTAAACTGGCGCTGTTTCTCACCGACGGTGAAACCTGGGACTTTGAGGACTTACGGAACCGAGTCGAGCATCTTTCACTAGCTGCGGACCCCGAGTTCGAAGAGATCTTCGTCCAGGAGATGGCGTTCCCGGAAGCAGGCTCGGGATGCTAGTGACGCGCGGCAGCCGAGCCCGCTGCCGCGCGAAGCCCAAACGGAGCGAAAAGTCCGCCTACTCGCTGCGCCGCTAGCCCCGGCGCCGCGCACGGGCGCGCACTAGTCCAAGGCCCATCAGGCCGGCGCCAAGCAGAATCCAGGTCGAGGGCTCGGGGATGACGCCGCCGCCTGCTTCACTGTAACGGAACGCGCCGACTGCGAAGTCTTCGTCAGATGAGAACTCAACGAAGCTGATCGGATCCACGCTCGCGGCAAACAACCGCGCCCCGGCACTGCCGTTCACGTCCCGACTGATGGTCCCCAGCAGGTTCATCCCCGAGTCATAGAAATTCGCCGTCATTGTGTAGACTTGCAAAGGATTCGGCTCAGCCTCGAAGCCGAAAACAAATACGGGCATTGAAAGGCTCATCAGGATCGAGGTCGCCCCGTTGGAGTAGAGCACGGGAAGCGTGTCACTTGGTCCGCGCTGCGAGTCGGGCGCTGCACTCCATGTTCCCCAGCCGCCCCCAGGGGCGGTGCGCTTGTTCATGCTCACGCTGAACGAGACCGTCAGCACGCCGTCGGTGATGGACCCGTAATCTTGGAACTGCGTCAAACCGCTGATGTCAATGTAGGTGGTCGAGGCCAGGTAAGCCGCGTCAGGACTTGAGATCGGGGTGAACGGCCCGCCGAAAACGGGCAGACTCACTGCCAGAGCCACCACGCCCAACAAGTACGACCTGTTGATCTTCATTCTGTTGTCTCCTCCTTGAGAGTGTCTGGCGGTGCCAGCTTAAATCTAGTTTATTTTCCTAGCGACGATTTGTCAAGAAAAAAATGCAAAAATAATTAACGACCTTTAAATTTATAAACATCCCCGAATCACCGACTTGCCCGGTGATGCCGGGCCATTGCCCCCTCGGAGCGCGTGCTTCAAGCCCACAGGCGGGCGGCCCGAGCGCCGCGGGTCTCCGCCCGTTCCCCGGAGGATCTCCGCCATCTGAGCCTGCAACCTGCCCACCTGCCCCCGCAGCTCGGGGTCCCGGATCTGCCCCACCAGTCGGCGTCTTTCCAGGCCGACGCGCACCTGACCCAGGAGGTTCTTCATCTGCTCAGGATCGTTTTCCAGGTCGTCGAGTTCGTCCAGATCCCAAAGCCCGTAGGTCTGGCAGTGGCTATAGCGCTCGGTGCGCGGGCCGATCAGGGTCGAGACGGGGGGAAGTCCGTGCGAGGGTTCGTGGGGCCGGCAGGGCCGCCGCCGACGCACTCAAAAACTCTTGCGAATCACCGGGGCCCCTCCTTGTAATCCGGGTTGGGCGAGGGCAGGGGCGCGCCGACAGCTTTCCACCAGGCTTCCAGCCGCGCGCGCAGTCGCTGCGCTGCCTGGGGGAACTCACTCGCCAGATCGCGCGATTCTCCGGGATCGCGCGCCAGGTCGTAGAGTTCGACCTTCGCGTCCTCGAAATAATAGAGCAGCTTCCACTCCCGATCGCCTTCCCTTCTGAGGAGGGCGCTGACCGGCGTGGTCGTGGGGTAGTAGTGCGGGTAGTGGAAGTAAAGCTCTTCACGCGCCAGACGCGCCTCCGGGTTGCGGAGCAGCGGCGCGAAGCTCACTCCGTCCATGGCGGCGTTCTGCTTGGGATCGCCTGAGACGCCGGTCAGCTCCAGCAGCGTCGCATAAAAGTCTATCGAGCAGACGGGTTCGTCACATCGGCGGCCCGCAGCGGCCCCGGGCGCGCGCACCAGCAGCGGGACCCGAATGCCCCCTTCATAGAGCGATCCCTTGCCCGAGCGCAACGGATGATTGTCGGTGACCTGGCGGCCCCGATATTCGTTGACGTAGCCGCCGTTATCGGAGGTGAACAGCACAATGGTGTCGGAAGCCAAACCTCGCCGATCCAGGTAAGCGAGCACCCGGCCCACGTTTTCATCCAGGCTGTGGACCATGGCTGCGTAAGCGGCGTTTCGATGCCTGAGATTCGGCCCCAGGCGGGCCTGATAACGTTCGACCAGCTCCGGCTTGCCTTCGATCGGCGTGTGCACGGTGTGATAGCAGAGGTTGAGGAAGAAAGGACGGTCGCCCGCGGCGTCCATCATCCTCAGAGCCTCATCGGTGAGCCGGTCGGTCAGATATTCGCCGGTACGGCCGGTGTGCAGCCCAGGAACGTACCGATACTCCCGCGCCTGGCCGAACGGTCCGCGGTAGGGCCAGAAGTATGTGGCTGGCGCGCCCCAGACCGTGCCGCCGAGGTTCACGTCGAAACCCTGGGTCTCCGGATAGTGCTCTGCGCCTCCCAAATGCCACTTGCCGATGTGGATGGTGAAGTAGCCGGCCTCGTGCAGCGCTTCCGCCAGGGTGAACTCCTCGTGGCGCAGATTGGCTTCCACCTGCGGGGTGATGACCCGACGGCGCGTGGGAGGCCTCAAAGCGCCCTCTCGCCAGATGGTGATGCCCAGCCGGGCGGGATACTTGCCCGTCTGAATCGAGGCGCGCGTGGGTGAGCAGACCGGGGAGGCAGCGTAGGCGCGCGTGAAGCGAACGCTCGCGCGCGCCAGCCGTTCCAAATGGGGCGTCTCGTGCAGATCGGCCCCGTAGGGAGTTGTATCGCTCCAGCCGAGGTCGTCCGCCAGAATCAGGATGACATTCGGGCGACGGCGCGGCGCCGCCAGGCCGAGCGCCGAACCCCAGAGCAAGCCGCTTCGCAAGAATTCCCGGCGGTTCATAGGAGCTAGACCAGTATACATTCGTCAGGGTTGAACCGGGGCTTCAAGAAATGGTTGAATAGGAATTACACCCCACCCAGCGGGAGGAATCCTCGATTGGAAACTGCGATCCTCGCCCTGGAGGACGGAACGGTCTTCGAGGGCAGCAGTTTTGGTGCGCCCGTGGAGCGCTCGGGCGAGGTGGTCTTCAACACAGCCATCACCGGCTACCAGGAGATCTTCACGGATCCTTCCTACGCGGGCCAGATCGTGGCCCTGACGTATCCGCACATCGGCAATTACGGCGCCAACGCTGAGGACAACGAGTCCGCCCGACCCTATATCGAGGGCCTGGTGGTGCGTGAGTTCTCCTCGGTGGCCAGCAACTGGCGTTCTGAAGAGGAGGCTCGGGAGTTCCTTTGCCGCCACGGCGTGCCGGTGATCACGGGCGTGGACGTCCGCGCGCTGGTGCGGCGCCTGCGCACGCAGGGCGCCATGCGCGGCGTGCTCTCGGCCGTGCCTGCCGACCCGCACGCGCTGGTCGAGAAAGCCCGGAGCATCCCGCCCATGGCGGGATTGGACCTCGCCACCGGCGTCTCCACCACGCAAAGCTACGAATGGGATCGCGGCGTCACGCCCTGTTCGCCCTCGCAGGACGTGGGGCGCGCCGCAGAGCCTCGCTTCCGCGTCGTAGCCTACGACTACGGCATCAAGCGCAACATTCTCCGGCGGCTGGTTCATTCCGGATGCCGGGTAAGGGTGGTTCCGGCTCTCACTGCCGCCGAAGACGTGCTGGCCATGAAGCCCGATGGCGTGTTTCTGTCGAACGGTCCCGGGGATCCCGAACCGCTCGAGCGTCAGGTGGCCAGCATCCGCCGGCTCATCGGACGAGTTCCGATCTTCGGCATCTGCCTGGGCCACCAACTGCTGGCCCTGGCCCTGGGGGGCAGGACCTACAAACTCAAATTCGGGCATCGCGGGGCCAATCACCCGGTGCTCAACCGCCTCACCGGACGCGTGGAGATCACCTCGCATAACCATGGATTTGCAGTGGACCCGGATTCGCTGAATCCGTCCGCCGTCGAGCTGACGCACATCAACCTGAACGATCAGACCTTGGAAGGCTTCCGCCATCGCAGCGAGCCGGCCTTCTCGGTCCAGTACCACCCCGAGGCGGCGCCCGGTCCGCACGACTCACTCTACCTGTTCGACGAGTTCGTGCGCCTGATGGCGGCATTCGGGCCGCGCCGGGAGAGCTGACGATCCATGCCGCGACGCGACGACATCCACCGCATCCTGATCATAGGCTCCGGGCCGATCGTCATCGGTCAGGCTTGCGAGTTCGACTACTCGGGCACCCAGGCCTGCAAGGCGCTCAAGGCCGACGGCTACGAGGTCATCCTGGTCAACTCCAACCCGGCCACCATCATGACCGACCCCGAGCTGGCCGACCGCACCTACGTCGAGCCGCTCACTCTCCCGTTCCTGGAGAAGATCATCGAGCGGGAGCGTCCCGATGCGCTGCTTTCCACAGTGGGCGGTCAGACCGGGCTGAATCTCTCGGTCGAGCTGGCTGAAGCCGGGATTCTAGATCGCTACGGCGTCGAGCTGATCGGAGCCAAATTGGAAGCCATCAAGAAGGCCGAGGATCGCCTTCTGTTCAAAGACGCCATGCGCAAGATCGGGCTGGAAGTTCCCCAGTCCCAGCTCGTAAATAACGTCCCGGACGGTTTGGAGTTCGCCGCGCGCATCGGGTACCCCGTCATCCTGCGTCCCAGCTTCACCCTGGGCGGCAGCGGAGGCGGCATTGCTTACAACCGCGAGGAAATGGCGGAGCTTCTGGAGCGCGGCCTGGACGTCTCGCCGGTGCACGAAGTGCTCATCGAAGAGAGCGTGCTGGGCTGGAAGGAGTTCGAGCTGGAGGTGATGCGCGATCTGGCCGACAACGCGATCATCGTCTGCTCCATCGAGAACTTCGATCCGATGGGCGTGCACACCGGCGACTCCATCACCGTGGCGCCCGCCCAGACGCTGACGGATCGCGAATACCAGATGATGCGCGATGCAGCGCTGGCCTGCCTGCGCGAGATCGGCGTGGACACCGGGGGATCCAACGTGCAATTCGCCATTCACCCCCGAACCGGCCGCATGGTGATCATCGAGATGAACCCGCGCGTCTCGCGCAGCTCGGCGCTGGCCTCCAAGGCCACCGGATTCCCCATCGCCAAAATCGCCGCCAAGCTCGCGGTGGGCTACCGTCTGGATGAGATTCCCAACGACATCACGCGCAAGACGCCCGCCTGCTTCGAGCCGACCATTGATTACGTCGTCGTGAAGATCCCCCGCTGGCAATTCGAAAAGTTCCCCGGCAGCGAACCCGTGCTGGGCACGCAGATGAAGTCGGTCGGCGAGGTGATGGCCATCGGGCGCACCTTCAAGCAGGCGCTGGCCAAAGCCATGCGCAGCTTAGAAACCGGGCGCTCGGCCTCCGCCGAGGTTTACGATGAGGCTCTGATCCCGCAGCGGCTGATCACGCCGAACCCGGAGCGGCTGGCTTACCTGCGCTTCGCCTTCCGTAAAGGCTACACGATCGAGCAGGTCTACGAGATGACCTCGATTGACCCCTGGTTCCTTCAGCAGGTGCGGGAGGCCGTCGAGCTGGAGGCCGAGCTGGAGCGGGAGAGCCTGGAGACCATCACACGTGAGAAAATGCGCCGGGCCAAGCGCGACGGCGTGGGCGATCGCACACTGGCTCGCATGTGGCGCGCTGACGAGCTTGCCGTGCGACGCCGCCGCTTGGAGCTGGGTGTGCGCGCCGTCTTCAACCGCGTGGACACCTGCGCCGCGGAGTTCGAAAGTTTCACCCCCTACCTGTACTCCAGTTACGAGGGCGAGTGCGAGGCCGATCCCGGGCAACGTCGCAAGGTCATGATCCTGGGCGCCGGCCCGAATCGCATCGGCCAGGGCATTGAATTCGATTACTGCTGCTGCCACGCTTCTTTCGCGCTGCGCGAGTTCGGCGTCGAGTCCATCATGGTCAACTGCAACCCGGAGACCGTCTCGACGGACTACGACACCAGCGACCGGCTGTACTTCGAGCCGCTGACCCTCGAAGAAGTCCTGAATATCTACGACACTGAGCGCCCCGACGGCGTGATCGTGCAATTCGGCGGACAGACGCCGCTGACTCTGGCTTTGCCCTTGAAGCGAGCCGGCGTGCCGATCATCGGCACGGACCCTGAGTCCATTGACCTGGCCGAGGATCGCAAACTCTTCGGAGCGCTGTTGGAGCGGCTCGGCATCCCCGCGCCGCCCAACGGCTCGGCCACCAGCGTGGAAGAGGCTTGCGCTATCGCCCGTCGGATCGGCTATCCGGTGCTGGTGCGGCCCAGCTATGTGCTGGGCGGGCGCGCCATGGTCATCGCCTACGACGAAGAGACCGTGCGGCGCTACATGCGCGAGGCGGTAATCTTCAGCCAGGAACGCCCGGTGCTGATTGACCGCTTCCTGGAAGACGCCATCGAGGTGGACGTGGACGCCCTCTCGGACTCCGAGGATGTCCTGATCGCGGGCATCATGGAGCACATCGAAGAGGCCGGCGTGCACTCGGGGGATTCCTCGTGCGTGCTTCCGGCCATCTCCATCGGCGAGGCACAGCGCGCTCTGATCGAGAAGTATACCGTGCGGCTGGCGCGCGCGCTTCGTGTGGTCGGCCTCATGAACGTCCAGTACGCCATTAAAAACGGGACGGTGTACGTGCTGGAAGTGAACCCGCGCGCCTCGCGCACCGTTCCCTACGTCAGTAAGGCCACGGGCGTGCCACTGGCCAAAATCGCCGTCGGCTTGATGCTGGGCGCACGATTGAAGGAGTTCACGCACCTGACGGGCGGTCAAGTCTCCGGCGTGCTGCCGGTGCCCCAATTCTTCGTCAAATCCCCGGTCTTCCCGTTTCACAAGTTTCCGGGCGTGGACCCGGCTTTGGGTCCCGAGATGCGCTCGACCGGCGAGGTCATGGGCGTGGGCGAGAACTTCGGCGAGGCCTTCGCCAAGGCGCAGTTGAGCGCCGGAACCCCTCTGCCGGAACAGGGATGTGCCTTCCTGAGCGTCAATGATCGGGACAAGCCTGCCGCCGTCGAAGTGGCGCGCCAGTTGTCGCGCTTCGGATTCCGCCTGGTCGCCACCCGGGGAACTGCCGCCGCGCTGCGGGCAGCCGGACTGGACTGCCGCACCGTACTGAAAGTCAACGAAGGACGACCCAACGGCGTGGACCTGATGAAAGCCGGTAGCATCCAACTGGTGATCTACACGCCTGCCGGCGGGCGTTCCTTCTCCGACGAAAAGGCCATTCGGCGAACGGCGCTGGCTCACCGCATCCCATGTATCACCACCATGAGCGCTGCCCGCGCGGCTGCCGAAGCCGTGGCCTCACGCCGCCGCGATCCGATCCGCGTCTGGAGCCTACAGGAAATCCACGCCCCGCGGGAAACCGTGGTCTGAAGGCCTGGCGAGACGAATCCAGCCTGTTAGAATGGAGAGGCGCCGGGCGCGGCCGGAGATCTTTTCCCGAGGCCCGGGCGCTATGGCGCGGTTCCTGGCCTCGAATTCTCTTTCAGGACGTTCGTGCGTTATCTGGTCCTCAGCGACGTTCATTCCAACTGGGAAGCCCTCGAAGCCGTTCTCCACGATGCCACAGGCGATTATGACCAGGTGATTTGCTGCGGGGACTTAGTGGGCTACGGAGCGGACCCCAACCGCGTCACTGAATGGATCCGCTCTCACGCCCAGGCCGTGGTGCGCGGCAACCACGACAAAGCTTGCTCCGGCCTGGAGGATCCGGGCTGGTTCAATGCCTCAGCCCGCCTGGCGGCTGAGTGGACCGCTGCCCGGTTGACGACAGAAAATCTCCACTACCTGCGTGCTCTTCCGCGCGGGCCCCTCCAGGTGGCCGACTTCCAAATTTTCCACGGCTCGCCGACCGACGAGGACGAGTACCTGATCTTCGCAAGGGCTGCCGACGTGGTTCCTCACCTGACCACCTTGGTTTCCTTCTTCGGTCATACACACTGGCAGGGGGGCTTCGCGTTCTACGGCGGCTCGACCCGGCGGCTGGCGCGAGTGCCGGACTACGCCACACGGACGCCCGTGGCCCTGGAACCGAACGTGTTCTACCTGATTAACCCGGGCTCCGTCGGGCAACCGCGCGATCAAGACCCCCGCGCCGCTTACGCCATTTATGACGATGCCAATCGCACGGTCGAGTTCCGCCGCACTTCATACCGAATCCGCATCGCCCAGGCCAAAATCCTTCGCGCCGGCTTGCCCTCGGCCCTAGCGGAGCGGTTGGCCGAGGGCTGCTAACGGCTCGCCGCACGGCGCTCCGTCTCAGGTGTGGAAGTTACGCTTTGGGCTCCAGCAAAAACGCGGGCGTCAGCCCGAAGACCGTCGAAAAGCGCGAGCCTGCCGAGAGCCAGCACGAGCAACCCTCTACCTTCCCCAAGAAGGCGTGGGGATGGACCTCGATCTGCATCTCGCGTAGCTCCAACTGGCCGTAGTACAGCACGGGAAACACAGCGCGCGCCGGATCCACCCGCTCCTGGACCACGTAGGGACTGCGCAAGGCCCTTTTGATGGCGCGCTCCCACACCGCTTGGTCCACTTCCCAACCCAGCACCGCGTGCTCGTCCCCGGAATCGTCGTTGGGCTTCAGGATGAGCTTCTCGCGATTGGTGCGCACGAACTCCAACAAATCCACCGTCTGATCGTGATAGGTGGTCTTGCGCGGCCCCACGACCCTTGTCCAGGGGATGTACTGGCGAATGGCCTTGCGCTCGGACGCCGGAAAGTTAGCCGTCAGCGCACCGTCGGTCAGCAGGTCGAAGATCGCGCGCTTGTGCGCCAGCTCGGAACGAAAGCTATTGACCACGCACACCTTGCGGTCGCAGTAGGCGCGCACCAGCGGGTGGGTGAGGTCATAACGCAGCAGGAATTCGTGGGCCTTGACGCGCCGGTAGATCACGTCAATCTCGAACTGTCCGCGCCGCAGCACGCCTCCGCGGTATTCGAGTTGATCCGGGGTTACAATCTCGGCCTCGTAACCTTCCGAACGCAGGTACTCGCGCAGCAGCAGAAACTCGCCCTGCTCGGTGGTCTGGAAAGGCTGGCGGAACTCCAGGATCCCGATGCGCGGAGCTCGTTTGCCCCCGAACTGCTCATAGGCTTTCAGCAGCGCTTCCAGCAAGTGTCTGCGGCCCCCTAGCTTCACCAGCGTGTACCACTTGCGAAATTCCTTCATGGGCGGCGCCTCGTACAACAGATCCGCTAACGCGTCGGCGTAAACCATGGCGCTCGGCGTGTCGGCGTTGTACTGCACAAAAGCCAGCGTTCCGTTGCTCAGGTGGGTGTCCAGCAAGGAGGTCACCGACAAGAACGGATAGCCGGGATCCACCGTCGCCAGCATCTTTTCGGCCGGCAGCAACTCCATGCGGTTCAAAAGCGCAGGATCCGACAGCGCCATCTGTTTGATGCGGTCAATCGCGGAGAACAGGCACTCCGCAGCCCTCGCCAGGCTTTCGTATTGCCGCCGCGTCAGGAAGTGAGGGCGCAAAAAAGGGCAGATCAAGCGGCCGCTCTCGGTCAGGTGAGCTGCGCGCATGCGCTCGGCCAGTTCTTCGGCCCAACCCAGATCGCGAAAGGGCTCGCTTTCGAGCAGCTTGTGGTAGCGGGCGACAGCCTCCTCTATCTGGTTCATCGCAGGGGTAAGGGTCTAATACGCCTAAGTACCAGTATCTCATGGCCGAACCGGAAAGGGAACAGCTAGCGAAGCCTGACCGGATCAGGAGCCTGCTGAAGGGGGTCCCCCCAGGCTCTCCGGGGCCGGGCAGTCCCGATGGAACCGCAGATCTCTAAACGCTTTGCTAAACCAGTCGGGGGCATGCGCCCGGGCGGGTGTCTGAAGCTCGCCCGCGGGAGCCGCTTCGCGCGCCTGCCGACAAGGTCCCCGCCTGTCTTACCGCAGGCAGCAGGCTTTCGGACCGGCCGATGAGCCGGCGACCAACGCTTTGCAGATGACTCTCTGAAAGGCTCAGAGCCCGGCGTCCCGTAACACGCCCGGGCGCCCAAGCCGATGCCGAAACCTGGCAGGCCTGTCCCCGTCCCGCAGAGAGCCTTACCGCGCCGAGGCGGGGATTCCAACCCGGCCACGCCAGGGCCGGGACGCTCTGGCGTCCGAGCGCGCCGGCGGCCCATCCGACCCCGCCTGGGGCCGGGCCTGGAAACCTTGGCGAGGGCTGTGTGCTTAAAATCGGGCTACGCGAGGCCTCTTGGAGCTACCTCCGGGAGCAACGACCGGCCGCCGGGGATCGGTGCTCGGGCTGGATATCTGAGCGCCGCGAAGTGAGGATGCAGATAGTAAAGGGCGGGAAATAAAAAACCCGCCGCACCAGCGGCGGGTTTTCTTCTCATAACCCGGGCGACGTCCTACTCTCCCACACGGTTCCCCGTGCAGTACCATCGGGGCTGAGGGGCTTAACTGCCGTGTTCGGGATGGGAACGGGTGTTTCCCCCTCGCTATGGTCACCCGAGCAAATCCGGAACCGAATATGGACGGGCAGGTCCGATCCGTGCGGCCTGCTGTGTCGGTGGTAAATTTTATGGTCAAGCCGAACGGGCTATTAGTAGCGGTTAGCTCAGCATGTTGCCATGCTTACACATCCGCCCTATCAACCTGGTAGTCTTCCAGGGCCCTTCTTAGCCTTGCGGCTTGGGAGACCTTATCTTGGGGAGGGCTTCGCGCTTAGATGCGTTCAGCGCTTATCCCGACCGAACTTCGCTACCCAGCTATGCCACTGGCGTGACAACTGGATCACAAGAGGTTCGTCCACCTCGATCCTCTCGTACTAGAGGCAGCACCCCTCAAGTCTCCTGCGCCCACCACAGATAGGGACCGAACTGTCTCGCGACGTTCTGAACCCAGCTCACGTACCGCTTTAATGGGCGAACAGCCCAACCCTTGGGAGCTTCTTCACCCCCAGGATGCGATGAGCCGACATCGAGGTGCCAAACCGGAGCGTCGATGTGAACTCTTGGCTCCGATCAGCCTGTTATCCCCGGCGTACCTTTTATCCGTTGAGCGATGGCC